>PPYE01157966.1_pt1 | contig 58817 bp, 48 predicted proteins | sample 1559881 | NCBI WGS metagenome assembly PPYE01 (sample SAMN08240022, study PRJNA423297) | Human gut metagenome, whole genome shotgun sequencing project.
CGCGTGGCTTGCACTTTGCTGCGCAAAGATGCATGGCTTTGCCACCGCCAGCTTTTTCCCCGGACGCTTCTTTTACTTCCTTATTTATGGAGGCTTTCTTCCGGCTCTGTTCGCCGGGCGGGTTCAATCTCCTTCCGGCACCCTGCGCACACGCTCGTAAAACTCCTGCTGCAGAGAGGGCAGCACCTTATCTTCCTTAATGGCGCGCAAACGGTCGGCCAGATCCAGCACGCGAGCCTCTATCATACGTTCGCCCTTTTCCTTTGTCGCGTGGGATGGGCTTTCTGTTACATGGAGGGGATATTTCGCATACCACCACAGGCCCGAATGTACCCCAGGCACCTGCTGCGTCAGGTCCATGCGCGGGAGTATCGGTTCCTCATAGACCTGCTGCTCCAGCTTTACAACGCCCTCCGGCGTGATGGCCATGATCTGGCTGGTCTCTTCTTCACCTGCATGGCCGTACTTCGTCTCCCACATATCGGCCAGAGCCAGCTGTCGTTTGCCTGCGCCGCGCAGAATATACAACGTGTAGTCCACCTCCCGGTCCAGCTGCGTCATGGCAAAGTAGTCCAGAAAATGGCTGTTTCCGCCGTGGCCGCTGAAAATCACGATTTTTTTAAAGCCGTTGCGGGCGATCTGGTCCAACAGCACTTCCAGCATCTCGTACAGCAGCCGGGGGGGAAAGTTGACGGAGCCCGCAAAGCATGACGCCTCGTGCCCTTGGCCGAACCAATAAGTGGGGAACACCACACACGGCTCCAGTTCCGCCGCGCGGCAGGCAATAGCGTGTACCGAGAGGCCGTCGGTGCCATACGGCAGGTGTTCGCCGTGGCGCTCCAGTATCCCCAGCGGCAAAATACAAATCTGCTCCTCTTTAACAAGCTTTTTGAATTCGGGCGGAGTCAAATATTCCCAACGTACCTGCATGATATCCAGTCCTCCTTTTATTTTTGGGGCATTCCGAAGAACGCCCGCTTTATCCCCTCCATTATATTCGTCCCCAGCGGCATCCAAACGGCTTTTTGTTCAAAAATGTCGGCAAATATCCCAAATCCATACCGAAATACACGCAACGCTGCACAAAAAGCGCAGCCCGTCCTTCCCCTTTGAGGGGTGGACAGGCCGCGCTTTTTCTTTTTGGGCAGTCATTGCCGCATCCATCCGCCTTACCCAAACAGCCCCAGCTTCTGCTTGAGCGTCAGAACGCGGCGCACGGCTTCATCAACTCGTGTCTCAGGCACCACTCCCTGCTCCACCGCCGCCAATACCGCCGGGATCTGTACCTCAAAATCCGTACAGCACAACAGGTCGTTGCCCGCAAGCACAGCCTGCACCGCCGCGCCCTCCACGTCCACAAAGTCCCGGATGCCGTCCATGTAAAGGTCGTCGGTGACGGTCACGCCCGTAAAGCCCAGTTCTTCCCGCAAAATTTCATGGACACGGGGCGAAAGCGAAGCGGGATATGCGCTGTCCATGCAGCTGACGATGTTGTGGGAAACAAGGACAATGTCCGCTCCCGCTTCGATGCCGGCCCTGAAAGGCAGAAAGTCCGACGCCGCAAAGCTGTCATAGGGGCGGTCGTCTACGGCAATGCCCGTGTGCGTGTCGGCGTTGTTGCCGTAGCCGGGAAAGTGTTTCAGCACGCTTCCCATGCCGCGCTCACCCATCGCCTCCACCACGGTGCGCACATACTGCGCCGTCTCCGCCGCGTTCCGGCCCAAGCTCCTTTTGTAGATGAAATCCTCCGGGTCCGTGCTTACGTCGCACACCGGCGCAAAATTCACGTTGACACCGAGTTCTTCAAGAAACGCGCATTTTTCCAGCGCATCTTCCCGCACCGCGTCAAAGCCGCCCGCCTGGTACAGCTCCTGCGGCGAAGCAAAGGGCGTGTCGCGGAAAGCCGGATATCCGCTGATACGGTTGACGGTCCCGCCCTCTTCATCCACACCCACCAGCATCGGCAGCGCGGCGGCAGCCTGACAGGCCCGGACCATTTCCGCCGCCTGCACGGGTGTTTTTTCCTCAAAATTTTCCCGGAACAGGATATAGCCGCCCAAATGGTATTCCGCAGCCTTCTCCGCCGCGCCCTGTTCCGGGCAGCGGACGATGAACATCTGGCCCACCTTTTCCGCAAGCGTCATTTTTGCAAGGACCGTATCCACCGTGTCTCCCTCCCGGAACAGCGGCTCCTGCCGCCCGGTATCCTCCGCTCCGCCGCCCGGCGCACCGGAAGCGCCCTGCATGGACGCGCTGCCCGGCTGTGCCATCGTGCGCCCCACATACCACAGTACGCCGCCGCCCGCTGCCGCGCACAGCGTGATCAGCAGCAGCGCAACGCAGCAGCCCGCGGCAAAGCCGCCCTTTTTCCGCCGGTTCACAGGCCGCCCTCCTTTTGCCCGCCGTAAGCTTTCCCGCCGGGCCTTTTGATTCGCCCATTATAGCAGTTCCGCACTGAAAAATCCAGTGCGGAGAAAGGTTTTCGTCCGGGCCCCGGCACGCAAAAAAGCAGGCCGGGCGAAATGTCCGGCCTGCGGATGCGTCTTTTGCGCTTACACCAACGCCAGAGCGCCGTCCTTCACGTCCACCGTGATGGTATCTCCGGGCGCCGGATCGTTTTGTATGATATCCCGCGCCACCAGCGTCTCCACCTTCTGCTGAATGTAACGCTTCAGCGGGCGGGCGCCGTACACCGGGTCGTACCCGCCGTCCACGATCATCTGCTTCGCGGCGTCCGTGACCGCCAGCCTGAGCTGCTTGGCAGCCAGGCGCTGCACCAGGCTTTCCAGCATCAGGTCCACCACGCCTGCGATTTCCGTCTTGGAAAGCGGCTTGTAATAGACGATCTCGTCCAGACGGTTCAGGAACTCGGGGCGGAAGGACGTTTTCAGCAGAGCGTCCACCTGGGCGCGGGCCTCGGGGCTGATCTCTCCGTTTTCGATGCCGTCCAGGATATAGTTGGAGCCCAGATTCGACGTCAGGATGATGATGGTATTTTTAAAGTCCACCGTCCGGCCTTGACTGTCCGTAATACGTCCATCATCCAATACTTGCAGTAATACATTGAACACATCCGGATGGGCTTTTTCGATTTCATCGAACAGCACCACGCTGTACGGCTTGCGGCGCACAGCCTCGGTGAGCTGGCCGCCTTCCTCATAACCCACATATCCCGGAGGCGCGCCGATCAGGCGGCTGACGGAATATTTCTCCATATATTCGCTCATGTCGATGCGCACGATGTTCTTTTCGTCATCGAACAGCGCTTCCGCCAGTGCTTTGGCAAGCTCCGTTTTGCCCACGCCCGTCGGGCCCAGGAACAAAAAGCTGCCAATGGGGCGGTTTTCGTCCGCGATGCCGGCGCGGCTGCGCAGGATGGCCTCCGTCACGCGCTGTACGGCTTCGTCCTGGCCGATGACCCGCTTGTGCAGGATGCCGTCCAGATGCAGCAGCTTTTCGCGCTCCCCTTCCATGAGCTTCGCCACGGGGATGCCTGTCCAGCGGCCCACGATGCGGGCGATCTCCTCCTCCGTCACACGGTCGTGCAGCAGAGTGGAATCCTTTTCCGCCGCCGCCGCGCGGGCCTCCTCCTGCTCCAGCTCCTTTTGCAGCGCGGGCAGACGGCCGTATTTCAGCTCGGCAGCGCGGTTCAGGTCATATTCACGCTCGGCCCTGGCGATCTCGCCGTTTACCTGCTCGATCTCCTCGCGCAGGTGCTGCACCTTGCCGATGGCCGATTTCTCGTTCTCCCAGCGGGCGCTCATGGCGCTGAATTCCTCGCGCATGGCGGCCAGCTCTTTTTGAATGTCCGCAAGGCGCTCGGCGGAAAGCTTGTCGGTCTCCTTTTTCAGGGCCGCCTCCTCGATCTCGTGCTGCATGATCTTCCGGCGCAGGTCATCCATCTCCGCCGGGGCGGAATCCATTTCCGTGCGGATCATGGCGCAGGCTTCATCCACCAGGTCGATGGCTTTATCCGGCAGAAAGCGGTCAGTAATATACCGGCCCGAGAGCACTGCCGCTGCGATGAGCGCGTTGTCCTGGATCTTCACGCCGTGAAACACCTCGTACCGCTCTTTCAGCCCGCGCAGAATGGAGATGGTGTCCTCTACCGTGGGTTCATCCACCATCACCGGCTGGAACCGGCGCTCCAGCGCCGCGTCCTTTTCAATGTACTGCCGGTACTCGTTCAGCGTCGTGGCGCCGATGCAGTGCAGCTCGCCCCGCGCCAGCATGGGCTTGAGGATATTGCCCGCGTCCATGGCGCCGTCCGTTTTGCCCGCGCCCACAATGGTGTGCAGCTCGTCGATAAACAGGATGATCTGTCCCTCGCTCTTTTTCACTTCCTGCAGAACGCTCTTGAGGCGTTCTTCAAACTCGCCGCGGTATTTTGCGCCGGCCACCAGCGCGCCCATGTCAAGGCTGAACACCTTGCGGTCCTTCAGGTTTTCGGGTACATCGCCGCGCACGATACGCAGGGCCAGGCCCTCGGCGATGGCTGTTTTGCCCACGCCCGGCTCGCCGATGAGCACAGGGTTGTTTTTTGTCTTGCGCGAAAGGATACGGATGACGTTGCGGATCTCGGCGTCGCGGCCGATGACGGGGTCCAGCTTCTGCTGACGGGCCAGCTCCACAAGGTCCTGGCCGTATTTGGCCAGCACGTCATAGGTGCTTTCGGGGTTGTCGCTGGTGACGCGCTGGTTGCCGCGCACCTGCGCCAGCACCTCCAGAAAGCGGGTCTTATCAAGGCTGAACTGGCGCAGCACCTCCTTGACGGCGGCGTTGGGCGCATCCATCATGCCCAGCACAAGATGCTCCACGGAAACGTATTCGTCCTTCATGGCGGCAGCGGATTTTTCGGCGGCCGTCAGCGCACGGTCCAGCTCCGGCGTGATATACACCTTTTCGGGGTCCCGCCCGGTGCCTGTTACATGGGGCAGCTCACCCACCTTTTTGGCAAAGGCGGCGGCAAGGTTGCCCGGCTCGGCCCCCATCTTCTGAAACAGCTGGGGGATGAGCCCGTCCTGCTGGCTCAGCAAAGCGCAGAACAGATGCTCCGGGCACAGGGCCTGGTTTTCATACTCGACGGCCAGCGACTGTGCAGCCTGTAATGCCTCGAGGGATTTTTGTGTCATTTTCTGTGCATTCATATCATTTCACTCCTTATCCGCATATTTTGTCGGATGAATCTACGGGGCAGAGCCGTGCGGCGCACGGCACTGCCCGATGAACGTTCCGGCCCGCAGGCGGCTACAGGGCCGCAGTCTCTGCGTCCAGGCCGGAGCGGTAACACCCCTCTACGGCGCGGGGCGCGCCGGCGGGGTCCTCCAAATGGTCAAAAAAAGTTTTCAGGCAGGCGTCGAACAGCGCCACATAACCCGCAATAGCGCGGCCAGCCTCCTCGCTGGCGGCGACATTCCGGGGCAGAAGCAGGCGGCGGGTATACCGCCCTCCCTGCGCCTCGCTGCGGCGCGGCGGGCCTTCCAGATACGCGCGCTCCAACCCGGCCCACAGCTTATAAAACTGGCCGATGTACAGCAGCAGCGAAGGGTTCTGTGTGCGCAGGCCCGCGCGCACCTCGCCCAGCTCCTCGGTGGAATGGGGGTACAGCTCCACCACGTAGCGCATGCTGGGGTTGTATTTATAATGGATGGCGCTGCGCATCGAGAGCATCGCGTCCGACGCATTCAGCATAAGCTGAAGCGCATTCTGCCCGCTGACAGCATCCATGATGGAAGAAAAAATGTCCTGCATGCGCTGCTCCGGCGTAGCCAGCTGCACATATTCCGCCAAAATGCGGTTAATCATATTCGAGCGGTTCGTGCCGGCTTCATAGGCCAGGCGGTCCACAGCGTCCACCACATCGTCCATCAGCACAACACTGTATACGCTTTTGCTCAAGGTCCTGCACCTCCATGCTTTGAGTGTAAATTTATTGTATATCAGATATAATAATTTGTCAACAGATTTATATAAATTATTTTTCAAGTTTTGCGGAGCAAAAAACGGCCGCACACAGACAGGGTGTCCTGCCGTGTGCGGCTTCATACAGTATCAATAGAAACTTCCAGCGCAGCGCGTCACTCGTGCAGCTCCAGCGGCAGGCCGTCCGGGTCACGAAAAAAGGTAAACGGCTTGCGGGAATATTCATCCATGCGAACCGGCTCACACGCAATGCCCTTTGCAGCCAGCTCTGCAACCGCCTCAGCCACGCTGTCCACACGGAAAGCCAGATGGCGCAGACCCGCGGCCTCCGGGTACGACAGCCGCGCGGGCGGCTCGTGGGCGTTGAATATCTCCAGTTCGCCGTCGCCCAGGCGCAGGTCCAGCTTCCACAGGCCGTTGCCCCGGCAGTTTTCACGCACGACGGGCAGCCCCAGAAGATCCACATAAAAATGCTTTGCCGCAGCGTAATCCGAAACGATGACCGCCACATGATGCACGCTCAGGTTCACTCCCGGCCCTCCTGCTCGGCACGGCGCGCCGCCTGCTGCTCAGAGATGTGGAACGCCTGCTCCATCACGGGCCAAGCCCACATATCCCCGATGACGGCCACCAGTGCAGGCATTCCCAGGAACAGCAGCAGAAGCATGATGGGAACGGGCACGAACAGCACCACCCCGATGACGATGACCAGCGTAATCAGCCCTGCGGGCAGCGTGCGTTTGGCGTAGCCGAACATAATGAGCAGGCTGTTCTTGAGCATACCGCCCAGGGGCATGTCGAGATACAGCATCTGCAGGGTCGTGAACAGCCAGCAGATCGTGAGCAGCAGCAGGCTGAACGCCACGAATGCCACCAGCAGCACGTTCATCTCCGACTGCATGAACATATAATACCAGGCCGCGATGCACTCCATTGCCAGCAGCGTGCAGAACAGGACACCCGCGGGCACGCTCTGCTTCCAGTTGCCCTTCCAGCATTTTTTGAATTCATGCCACATATAGCAGGGCTCATCCCGCACTGTTTTTACGGTGATGCCGTGCAGGCACGTCATGGCCGGGCCCACCAGCACCGCACACAGCAGATACAGCACGGCCGCAATGAGCAGCATGCCCAGATACTGGTGGAACAGCAGGCCGAACAGCACCACCGTCACCATGGGCAGGCAGCACAAAAGAAACAGAAAATTCACTTTCAGCAGATGGCCGTAGTCGCGCATCAGTATTTCAAAAAAGCGCGGAATCCCCTTTTTGGGCGGCTGATCCTTGCGCACGCCCGGCCCCTCTTTGGTATACATGTTTGAAAAAAATCCCATATCAACCGCTCTTTCCCCGCATACGGGTAAATTTTCACCGCAGAAAACGCGCTTTTTTGCACCGGATTCCCGGTACACTATCCAGGCGCCGCTTTCACAGCACATCTATTATACTATATCAAACCCGCACAAGGATTACAAGAATGTGAATCTTTTCTCATTTTTTGTTTGTACAGCGGCCGGCCCGCAAATGATTACAACAAAATGACAGGCCGATTGTTTTATGCCGTAAAGGTGCACAATAAACAATAGTTCAATTAAATCAATTTGCCGAAATTGCCAAAACCCTCTTGCAAATTCCTCACGCGTAGGTGTATGATAAGCAACAGAAGGAGTTGGAAACGTTTCCGGGAGCGTTCCCGATAACGGTTGCAGCCTTTCAAAAAAGGGGGATGCAGCTGTTGACGATCAAGGACATCGCAAGGGAATCCGGGTACGCCGTATCCACCGTTTCCCGCGCGCTGAACGACCATCCTGACGTTTCCCGTGAGGCCAAGGAAAAGATCAAGGCCATCGTCGCGGCGCATAAATTCGTGCCCAACAGCAATGCCCGCCAGTTGAAGGTACAGCAGAACCGCAGCATCATCATTGTGGTGAAGGGCGCGTTCAACATGTTTTTCGCCGCCATTCTGGAACGGATGCAGAGCCTTATTTCCTGCTCCGGGTACAGCGCCGAGGTCCATTACCTGGACGAGGACGCCGATGAGGTGCTGGTGGGCGAGCAGCTTCAGCGCGAGCGCAAACCTCTGGGGTTCATTTTCCTGGGCGGCAACACCTGCAGCTTTGAGGCACGCTTTTCCGCCATTGCCGTGCCCAGCGTGCTGGCCACCACACTTGCAGATCACCTGAACTTTGGAAACCTGTCCAGCGTGGGCATCGACGATACCGCCGCCGGACGGCGCGCGGCCCGTTTTCTGCTTTCCCGCGGGCACCGGCGCATTGCCGTTATCGGCGGCAACCGGGCGGTCTCCTCCATCAGCGACCAACGCTACCAAGGGTTCCTGCAGGGCTTTGCAGACGAGGGGCTTTCCCACGATGAGGCGCTGTATCAAAAGGCGAATTACAATCTCGGCAGCGGATATCGTGCCATGAACAAGCTGCTGGCCCGGGACGCGGGCTTCACCGCCGTGTTCTGCATGTCGGATATCATGGCTGTGGGCGCCATGCGCGCCCTCACAGATGCGGGGCTCCGCGTTCCGCAGGATATCTCCGTACTGGGCTTCGACGGCATCGAGCTGGGGCAGTACGCGGTACCACGGCTGGCCACGGTATCCCAGCCGCAGCAGGAGATTGCCGACCAGAGCGTGGCCCTTCTGCTGGGACAGATCGAAAAGGCTGCTCCTCCGCAGACGCACGTGGTGAGCACCGGGCTTCTGGAGGGCGAATCTGTCGCCTCCGTAACATCTGATATTTGACGGCAGCTTCATACCGTCTTTAAAGCCGCATCTGCCGAAGTAAGCGCAAATGCATTGTTTAGAGACGATCAGTTCTGCCGTTGAATGATAAATTTTTTTAGGAGGACCAATATGAAAAAGGTACTTGCACTTGTACTTGCGCTTTGCCTGGCTCTTTCCCTTGCCGCCTGCGGCGGCTCCGGCTCGAGCAGCTCTATGCCCGCGGCTTCGGGCTCCGGCAGCGAACCCGCCGCCAGCACCACCCCCACGGCCGCAGGTTCTGTTTATTACCTGAACTTCAAGCCTGAGCAGGACGAGGCCTGGCAGGCGCTCGCCAAAGCCTACACCGCGGAAACGGGCGTTCCCGTAACCGTCGTGACGGCCGCCTCCGGCGAATACGAAACGACGCTTATGGCCGAGATGGGCAAAAGCGAAGCCCCGACGCTGTTCCAGGTGAACGGCCCCGTCGGCCTCGCCAACTGGAAGGATTACTGCTATGACCTTTCCGGCTCCGACATCTACACCCAGCTCACCAGCGATGACTATGCGCTGAAGGAAGGCGACACCGTCTACGGCATCGCGTACGTCATCGAGAGCTACGGCATCATCACCAACAAGACCCTGTTGGAGAAAGCCGGCTATACCCTCGAGGACATCCAGAGCTTTGAGGATCTGAAGAAAGTTGCCGAGGATATTACCTCCCGCAAGGACGAGCTGGGCTTTGCCGCATTTACCAGCGCGGGCATGGACGGCAGCTCCGACTGGCGCTTCAAGACCCATCTGGCCAACCTGCCCGTTTACTTTGAATATCAGGAAGATGGCATCAGCACCACCGACGCCATCAAGGGCACATATCTGGACAATTACAAGGCCATCTGGGATCTGTATATCAACAACAGCACCTGCGAGCCCAGTGAGCTGTCCGCCAAAACCGGCGACGACTCCCGCAATGAGTTTTTGGCCGGCGAGGCCGTGTTCTTCCAGAACGGCTCCTGGGAGTACGGCAACCTGACGGGCGAGGGCAAATATACGGATGACGACCTCGCCATGATCCCCATTTATATCGGCGTGGGCGACGAGGCCAACCAGGGCCTGTGCACCGGCACCGAGAACTACTGGTGCGTGAACAAGGAAGCCTCCGAGGACGACATCCAGGCCACGCTGGACTTCATCAACTGGTGCGTCACCTCCGAGCAGGGCACCAAGGCCATGGCCGACGACATGGGCTTTGTCATCCCGTTCAAAACCGCGCAGGAGTCCCCGAACCTGTTCGTAAAGCAGGACGCCGAGATGACCGCCGCGGGCAAGACCCCGGTGTCGTGGAACTTCACCACCATGCCTTCCGAGGAATGGAAAAACGGCGTTGGTTCCGCGCTGACAGCGTATGCCGCCGGCACGGGCGACTGGAACGGCGTTGTCTCCGCTTTCGTGGACGGCTGGGCCAGCGAGGCCGCGCTGAACGCGGCGTAAGCGAATACCGCAGCAAAATGGGGGAGCTTGGCTCCCCCATTTTATAAGTAAGCAAAAGAAAAAGGAAAGGAAGGGACCGCAGCCGCTATGGAAAAGACGCTCAAAAAGTATTTCCCGCTGTTTGTGCTGCCGACGCTGGCCGCGTTCATCATCGGGTTCATCGTCCCCTTTGCAGAGGGCATCTATCTCTCCTTCTGCAAATTCACCACGGTGGGCAACGCCTCTTGGGTGGGCGTTTCCAATTATGTCAAAGCGTTTTCGGACGCCACGTTCCGCAGCGCGTTCTGGTTCACACTGGGCTTCACAGCCGTGTCCACCATTCTCATCAACGTGCTGGCCTTTGCCATCGCGCTGCTGCTCACGCGGGGCATCAAGGGCACCAATGTATTCCGCACCGTATTCTTTATGCCGAATCTCATCGGCGGCATCGTGCTGGGCTACATCTGGCAGATCCTCATCAACTGCGTGCTGTCGCTGGTCAAACAGCCGCTGCTGCAGCTCAACACGGCGGCCGGCTACTGGGGGCTCATCATCCTGATGTGCTGGCAGCAGGTGGGTTATATGATGATCATTTATATCGCCGGGCTTCAGAACGTGCCCGGGGACCTTATCGAGGCTGCGCAGATCGACGGCGCGAACCCCTGGCAGGCGCTGGTGCGCATCAAGCTGCCGATGGTCATGTCCTCCGTCACCATATGCCTGTTCCTGTCGCTGACGAACTCATTCAAGCTGTTCGACCAGAACCTTTCGCTGACAGGCGGCGAACCCAATCACGCCTCCGAGATGCTGGCCCTGAACATCTATAACACGTTCTATACCCGCTCCGGCCCGCAGTGGAAGGGCATCGGCCAGGCAAAGGCCGTCATTTTCTTCGTGCTCGTGGTAGCCATAGCCCTTGTTCAGCTCAGGGCAACACGTTCCAGGGAGGTGCAGCAGTAATGGTCAAGGCAAAAAAAGGCTTCAATCTGTTCTGGACGGTGCTGCTCTCCGTAGCATCTGTCCTGTATGTGTACCCAATCCTCATGATACTGCTGAACTCCTTTAAAAAGGAGACCTCCATCAGTACTTCTACGGCGTTCCTGCCGCCCACGGCAGATACCTTTGCCGGCGCGGCAAACTACGTCAACGCCATTTCTTCCAAGGGCTTTTTGCAGAGTTTCTGGTACAGCACGCTCATCACCGTCACCAGCGTGGCACTCATCCTGCTGTGCTGTTCCATGTGCGCGTGGTACATCACCCGCGTCAATTCTCTGATGAGCAAGGCCATGTACTATCTGTGTGTGTTCAGCATGGTGGTGCCGTTCCAGATGGTGATGTTTACACTTTCCCAGACGGCGGACAGTCTGGGCCTGAACAAGCCCTCCAACATTGCCATCATCTACCTGGGCTTCGGCGCGGGGCTGGCGGTGTTCATGTTCTGCGGTTTTGTCAAAAGCATCCCGCTGGAGATCGAAGAGGCTGCCATGATCGACGGCTGCAACCCCATCCAAACGTATTTCCGCATTGTATTTCCCATTTTCAAGCCCACCATGATCTCCGTCGCCATTCTGGAGGCCATGTGGGTGTGGAACGACTATCTGCTGCCCACGCTGGTGCTGGACATCAAAAAATACCGCACCATCCCCATGCTCATCCAGTACTTCCGCGGCAGCTACGGCCGCGTGGAGATGGGCCCCATGATGGCCTGCATCATGCTCACGGTGCTGCCCATCATCATTCTGTACCTGGCGTGCCAGAAGTATATCATTGAGGGCGTCGTGGCCGGGGCGGTGAAAGGCTGATGCGCACCAGCGGCATCCTGATGCCTGTCTCCTCTCTGCCCTCGCCCTACGGCATCGGCAGCCTGGGGGCGGAAGCCTACCGTTTTGTGGATTTTCTGGCGGCGGCCGGGCAGCGGTACTGGCAGATCCTGCCCATCGGGCCCACGGGTTACGGCGACAGCCCGTACCAGAGCTTTTCGGCCTTTGCGGCCAACCCCTATTTCATCGACCTCGACGCGCTGGAGCAGCGCGGCCTGCTGACGCACGACGAGATCGCACGCTTTGATTTCGGCCCTGACGCGCCCGAAGGCATCGACTACGGCGCCCTGTTCCGCACGCGCTTTGCCGTGCTGGAGCTGGCCGTGCGCCGCTTTGATGCCGGGGAGGACGCATTCCGCGATTTCTGCGCCGCCAACGCGTTCTGGCTGGACGATTACGCGCTGTTCATGGCTTTGAAGGCGGAAAACGGCATGCGCGCCTTTTCGCTGTGGCCCAAAGACGTACGCGCACGCAGGCCCGCGGCGCTGGCCGCAGCACGGGCGCGTCTGGCAGGGCAGGTCCGCTTCTGGCAGGTGGTGCAATACCTGTTTTACGAGCAGTGGGCCGCTCTGAAGGCCTACGCCAACGCAAAGGGCGTGGAGTTCATCGGTGACATTCCTATCTACGTTTCGCCGGATTCCTCCGACCTCTGGGCCGACCCTTCGCTGTTCCAGGTAGACGCGGACGGCGCGCTGACGGAGGTGGCGGGCTGCCCGCCGGACGCTTTCGCGGCGGACGGGCAGCTTTGGGGCAACCCGCTGTACAACTGGGATGTACACTTAAAGACCGGGTGCGCCTGGTGGATACGACGGCTGCGCCATGCAAGCGCCGTGTACGATGTGGTCCGTATCGACCACTTTCGCGGCTTTGAAAGCTATTACGCCATTCCCGCCCGGGACAAAACCGCAGTGAACGGCGTGTGGCGCAAGGGGCCCGGCACGGCGTTCATCGACGTCATACGCCGAAAGCTGCCGGACGTGCGCATCATTGCCGAGGATCTGGGTTATCTGACGGACGATGTAAAGGCACTGCTGCGCGCCAGCGGCTTTCCCGGTATGAAGGTGCTGCAGTTCGCCTTCGATTCCCGGGAGGAAAGCGACTATCTGCCCCACAACTACACACAGAATTCTGTTGTGTACACAGGCACCCACGACAACACCACCACGGCGGACTGGGAGCTTTCGGCTCCGGCCGGGGACGTGGCGTTCGCCAGGCGTTATCTGGATGTGGACGGCGGCGCCGATTTCACGCGGCGTTTTATCCGCGCAGCGCTGGCAAGCGTTTCGGACACCGCCGTTATTCCCATGCCGGACTGGCTGGGCCTTGGCGCCGAGGCGCGCATCAACACGCCCTCCACGCTGGGCGGCAACTGGCTGTGGCGCATGGGCCCCGCCGCGCTGACGGACGCTCTGGCGGCCGATATTCTGGCTTTGACGAAGCTGTACGGCCGCTGCTGATCCGCACTTTCCCCTTTTCCTTTTTCTTAAAACGAAAGCGCGTCCCGCACGGCTGAACAGCCGGCTGGGCGCGCTTTCGCTTTGTGTTTTTCTTTTTCCGAATGCCTGTATACTTTTCCCTGTATTAACAGATAATAGTATCATGCATCAGAAATTGGGAGGCAGCAATTATGAAAGCAACCGGCATCGTGCGCCGTATCGACGACCTTGGGCGTGTGGTCATCCCCAAGGAAATACGCCGAACCCAGCTCATCCGCGTGGGCGACCCGCTGGAGATCTTCGTCTCCGGCGCGGGCGAGGTGATCTTCAAGAAATACAGCCCCATCGGGGAACTTTCGGCCTTTGCCGCAAGCTATGCGGAGGTGCTCTACAAAGCGGCGGGCGCGTCCGTCGCCATTGCGGACCGGGACCGCGTGGTGGCTGCGGCCGGAGCAGCGCGGGACGCCGTTGAAAGATCTCTCGCTCCCGTTTATACCCGCGCGGTAGAGCAGCGCCGTCTGTTCACGGCGGCGGACGCCGCCAGCGCCCTGCCCCTGTGCGAGGGCGTGGACACAAGCGCCACAGCCCTGATGCCCATTTTGTGCAACGGAGACCTCATCGGCAGCGTGGCGCTGACGGGCAGCATGCCCGACGAAGCCATGGTGCTGCTGGTAAAGGTAGCCGCCGCATTTCTGGGCAAGCAGATGGAAGAATAGCGGATGTCCTATGCAGCCCCTGTAAGCTTCTTTCCGCGGGCAAAGGCGGCGCGCCCCGTGCACGGGGCGCGCCGCCTTCGTGTTTTTGCGTTTTTTCACAGCGATCGTTAATTGAAAACTTGGACAAACGTATTTTCGCTCAGCTGCTCCGGCAGCAGGGCCGGCACATAGGCGCAGGTCACGCTCTTGTAGCCTTCCGGGTCTCCGTCGTCAAAAAAAGGCGCTTCGCCGTCCGGGCTGTCGATCAAAAAGCAGTAAACGGGCTGGATGGTATCCATCAGGCGGCTCCGGTAATAGGTGATCTCCCAATGCAGGATATTCACCGCACCGCCGTCGTAACCGCCCTGCGTGCCGCCGATCCAGGCCTCACCGGCCATCAGCGCGCCCTTTGCGTCGTCCAGCGTGCGCAGGGCATAGGTGCCCAGCACCTGCGGTTCCAGCGGGAACGACACAGCGGTCAGGTCCCCTTCCGGCGCGGAAAGCTGGATGCGCCGGAAGCTGTAATTGTACAGCTTTTGCGCCAGCGTGTCCGAAACGCTCCCCGCTTCATAAAACGCACTGATGGCCGTACTGTACTCTTTGTAGATATTGTAATCGCCCGTGGATTCAAACGCAGGATTTTCCAGCGTCACAAACTTCGCGCCGAAATGATCGTAGAAATAGCGGTACAGCGCTTCGCCGGACAGCCCTTTCGGCGCAGCCAATAAGTTATCCCCCTGTTCATACCGGTAAAAATGTACCTCCTGCCCGTTTAGGGAATAGCTTACGCCGTCCGCCTTGCCGCTGGCATAGGGGCTGTAATACACCGTGTCCGGCGGGCCGGAGGTATCGTATGAAAACGCCTCCAGCGTGCCGCCCAGTTTGGCCGCCGTGTCCTCCAGCGCCGCGCGCATCTCTGCTTCTCCGTCCGGCACCGCATACACAGGCAGCTCTGTGGGCAGTTCCCCGGCAGGCAGGTCATAGGTGGGGTTCGCGCCCGCCAGGTCCGCATCCGTCCGGACGGTAATATCTCCCATGCCCATACCGCCGCCTTCCGCGGCGAACAGCAGCCTGCCCTCCTTGCGCGCGCCGGCCTGCGCGTCCTCCGTTGTCTCCGGCGCTGCCGCCGCAGAGCTTGCCGTGCCCGCTGTGTCCTGCGCTGCGGCGACGCGGGGCGCCTGTTCCGTCTCCTGGCCTTCGTCCGCCGCGCCCCCGGCGCTCTGCAGGCTGTACTGCGCGGGGGCGGCGCTGCCCGCCGGGCGCATCGCCACGCCCCAGAACCAGGCCGCCGGCACCGCCAGCAGCGCCACCGCCGCCGCGACGGGCAGTGCCGCGCGGCGCAGGCGAGGATGTTTTTTGCCCGAAACGCGCAGTGCCGGCCGCCCGGCCGACCCCGCCGCGCCCGGCGCTTCCTGCTCCGCCTCGGCGGCGCGCATTTTGGCCAGCGTGTCGGCCATCCATTCCTCGCTGGGGGCCAGCTTGCCGAACGCGGAGATATAATCGTCTTTATACATCGTCAAACTCCCCCTTCAAAGCAGTTTTCAATAATTTGCGCGCCCGCGCAAGCTGCGAGAGCACCGTGTTCTGCGGCATTTCCAGAATGGCCGCGATCTCACCGGTGGCATAACCCTCAATGTAATATAAGTAGATGACCTGCCTGTATTTTTTCGGCAGGCGGTTCACCGCCTCCACTACGGCGGTCTCGTCGGGGGTGAAGGGCGTGTCCGGGAAATCATCCTCCAGGCCGGTCGTTTTGCGCTGCCAGGCACTGCGAAAAAAACTCTTGCAGCGGTTGATGGTCACCCGCAGCAGCCAGGCTTTTTCATGCTCGGCGCTCTCAAACGCAGGTTTTGCCTTTACATAGCTGATGAACACCTCCTGGGCGATGTCCTCTGCGTCCTCTTTGTTTTTCACCATGGCATACGCCGCGGCAAACACCGTGGCGGCGTAACGCTCCAAAACTTCCTCGGCGCCGGCGCATACGGCAGCGTCGCTCATACCCCTTCCCCCTTTCACCAAAGGACCCTCACATTTTTCATACGAATGAGCCGCGCGGATTATTGCACGGCTCTTTCGGTTCATTGTAACACAAAAGCATTCGAACGCAAAGAAGCGGCGGAGCGCCCAACGCGCCCCGCCGCTTTATTCAAAACCCCTCCGGAATGCTCAGCTCTTTGAAAATGTGAAGCTCGCGGGCAGCTTTGCCGCGCGGGACACCGGCTGCCAGATCAGCAGCGCCAGGTAATAGTCCACCATGCTGTGCACCAATGTGCCCACGCCCACAAGGCCCAGCACCGTGGAGACGAACGTCCCCTCCATCGTCATGCCCGAAAACCAAAACGCCGTCACCACAACGGCTTCCAGAACGCCATGGATCACGCCCATCACCAGCCCGAACAGGAAAATACTCAGGCCGTTTTTCATCACAGCGGGTTTTTTCGCCAGCAGGAACGCGCCTATGGCCACAAACACCACCTGGCTGAGCGCCCGCAGAACCACCACGGGCGGAAAGCCCGCCAGCAGGAAGCCCAGTGTCGCGCCCAGCTCCACCGTGAGCGCCACCGCAGGCGAGATGAACATGGCAATGAAAATCGCCACATGGCTGCCCAGCGTGAAACTCATGGGCCCCAGCGGTATCTTTACAGGCGAGATCATCGGGATCAATATGGCGATGGCGCACAGCAGCGCGGCCACGCACATTCTCTGAATGCGTACAGTATTTTTGGCTGCGGACATAAACAGGTTCCTCCCCAACATCCACTGTGCAGACACCATGCACGACACGTGTCTTGACACATATTTTTTCTATACTATATGCGCTTGGGGCCCCTGCGTCAACCGCAGGCGGCAAATTCCCCTTTTTCCACCAAAAATAATGCCGCCGGAAACACTGTGTTTGGGCAACACGCCTTGCCGTTCCTGCGGCGGGGCGGCCCTATACGCCGCCCTGCGTCTGCGCGGCACACCGCGCGTGCGCGTCTAACCACCGGGCGACGCCGTCCTCGTCGTTTGCGCCGATGACGCCCGTGGCTACGGCCTTCAGCACATCTGCGGCGTTCGCCACAGCATATGCCTCGTCGGCGGCCTCAAACAGGTCCACATCATTTTCTCCGTCCCCGAACACGACCAGCCGCCCGCAGCCGAGGCTGCTTTTCAGCCACAGGGCCGCACTGGCCTTGGAGGCCGCTTTCGGCATGATCTCCAGCCACTGCTCCCGGGTGTACAGATCCACCTGGAACACACAATGGTATTGCTCCCGGTATTTTTCATAAAAAGGCAGCAGCTTTTCCCTCTCGTCAATACAGGTGAAGTAAAAAATATCCCCCGCACGCAGTGTGCGCCGCGTTGCGACGGGGTTCGCCCTTCTGTCGTTTTTCCGCGTCTCAAGGAACGCCCGCATTCCCCGCGTACACCGGGCAGGCAGATAGGAAAACATCTCTCTGCCCCCGGCCACCGCATAGACGATGGGGAACACGCCGCACGCCTCCAGTTCGTCCAGGATCTCCGCCGCTTCCCCGCCGAAAAAATTCATCTGTAAAAACGAGCCGTCCCGGTTGTCCGCCACTGCTGCGCCGTTGTAAACGATCAGCGGTATTTCAGCTTCCAGCCCGGCCGTCACCTTCCGCGCCGTCTGGAACGACCGCGCCGTGGCATAGGAAAACAGCATGCCTTCCCCCACCAGCCGGTTGACCGTCCGGTTGGTATACCCGGATGTCCTTTCGTCGCTGCGCAGCAGGGTACCGTCCAGATCGGATACATACAAAGTCCTCATCGCGTCCTCCCGTCCGAGGGCTCCCGCAAAACCGCAGGCGCGCCGGGCATCCTACCGCCCGGCGCAGCAAGCCTCGTCATTTTTCCAGGCCCATCAGATATCCCTTCTCCTCCAGTGCGGCCAGCACCCGCGCTTTGCGCGCCTCGTCCGGGCACACGAGCGTGTGCAGATGGATGTCTCCCGTCAGGCTGCACAGGGGCTGCGCGCCGTTTTTCTGCAGGGCATCCCAAAAAACGTCCGCATCATAACGGCTGAATACCTGCAGCTGGCCCGAAAGCTGGCCGTACACCGGGTGCTCCACGGTCACATCCAGCACGCCGCACCCGCAGTCCGCCACGGTATACAGCTCGTCCAGCAGGCCGTCCAGGCCGTGGCGGCATGCCACGGTGCAGCGCACGCCGCCGCCCTCCTGTCCGCCGCCCAGCACATAGCCGCGCGGCGTAGCTACAATGGGCGAGCCCGCCGCCCGCAGCAGCGCCACATCCCCCACCACGACCTGCCGGCTCACGCCAAGGCGCGCCGCCAGCGCGGCCGCGCTCACCGGGCCGGACGCCCCGGCCAATGCCTGCAATATCTCATCTCTGCGCCGGGCCGCCGTCATGGGCCGCGCCTCCCTCCGTGCTTCTCCGCAAGGCGGCACACGCCGCCGTTTGAGGCCAGTATAGCATGTTTCCGGCAAAAAAACAAAACGAAAATGCCGGTATTCACAGCACGTTTACAAACGCGCTTGAATTTTGTCATATTCCGGCGTTACAATAGAAGATACAGTGAGGAGTTGAAGCATATGAACGAGCAACCCAAACCCAATAAAAAGCCATTCTTTTACTATGCGATGATCGCGATGCTCATCCTGATGCTGCTGAACGCGTTTGTGTTCCCCAGCCTGATGACCCCGCGCGTGACGGAAGTAAGCTACGACAAGTTCCTGGACATGCTTTCGGGCGGCCAGGTGACCGTGGTGGAGCTGCAGGAAAACGAGCGTGAGCTTTATTTCAAAGCTGCAGATGAAAACGGGGCGGAACGGATCTACTCCACGGGCGTGTTCCCGGACGCGGACCTGCAAAAGCGCCTGTCCGAGAGCGGCGTCACCTTTTCCGCCGTGGCTCCGCAGGAAAACAGCACCCTGATGAATTTCCTGTTCACCTGGATCTTCCCCACGCTCATCCTGATCCTTCCCATGGTGCTGTTGTGGCGTATGATGCAAAAGCGCATGGGCGACGGCAGCAATATGATGTCCTTCGGCATGGGCAAGAGCAACGCCAAGATGTACGTGGCCGCTCAGACGGGCAAGACCTTTGCCGACGTGGCCGGGCAGGAGGAGGCCAAGGAAGCGCTGGAGGAGATCGTGGATTTCCTGCACAATCCGGATAAATACCGCAGCGTGGGCGCCGTAATGCCCAAGGGCGTTCTGCTTGTCGGCCCTCCGGGCACCGGCAAGACGCTGCTGGCCAAGGCTGTGGCCGGCGAGGCCAATGTGCCGTTTTTCTCCATCGCGGGCAGCGAGTTTGTGGAGATGTTCGTGGGACAGGGCGCGGCCCGTGTGCGCGACCTGTTCAAACAGGCGAAAGAAAAGGCCCCCTGCATCGTGTTCATCGACGAGATCGACACCATCGGCAAAAAGCGTGACGGCAGCGGCATCGCGGGCAACGACGAACGCGAGCAGACGCTCAACCAGCTGCTCAGCGAGATGGACGGCTTCGACGGCTCGTCCGGCGTCGTCATTCTGGCGGCAACCAACCGTCCCGAAACGCTGGACAAAGCGCTTCTGCGCCCCGGCCGTTTCGACCGCCGTGTGCCCGTCGAACTGCCGGACCTGCAGGGCCGCGAGGCCATTCTGCGTGTCCATGCCAAGGACGTGATGATGGCCGACGACATTGATTATAAGGCCGTGGCGCGGGCCACCTCCGGCGCGTCCGGCGCAGAGCTCGCCAACCTTATCAACGAAGCCGCGCTGCGCGCCGTCAAGTGCAACCGCCGCATCGTCACACAGGAAGACCTGACGGAATCCGTAGACGTGGTGGTGGCGGGCTACCAGCGCAAGAACGCAGTGCTTTCGCCCCATGAAAAAGAGATCGTCGCCTATCACGAAATCGGCCATGCTCTGGTTGCCGCGCTGCAGTCCAATTCCGCGCCCGTGACCAAGATCACCATCGTGCCGCGCACCTCGGGTGCGCTGGGCTATACGATGCAGACGCCGGAGGCCGACACGGTGCTGCTCTCCAAGGAAGAGGCGCTGGCGAAGATCGCCACGCTGACGGGCGGGCGCAGCGCCGAGGAGCTGATCTTCGGCAGCGTCACCAGCGGCGCGTCCAACGACATCGAGCAGGCCACCAAGCTGGCCCGCAGCATGGTAACGCGCCTGGGCATGAGCGAAACATTCGATATGACGGCGCTGGAGACCGTGAGCAACCAGTATCTGGGCGGCGACGCAGCCCTGGCGTGCAGTGCCGAAACCGCCACCAAGATCGACAAAGAGGTGGTGGAGATCATCCGCACAGCCCACGAAAAGGCCATCGGCATTTTGAAAGACAACATGGATAAGCTGCACGAACTTGCCAAATATCTGCTGGAAAAAGAGACCATCACCGGCGATGAATTCATGGCGATCCTGAATCGGTAAAAAATAAGCGGCAGGCCTACGTCCCATATGGGACGTAGGCCTGCCGTAAGGAGTTTTGCGGCATGAACAGCACTTCGGAACAGCAGGATGCACAGCACCTGCGTATGACGACCGCACCAGTGCCGGGGCTTATCCTCTCTCTCTCCGTCCCCAGCATCATCACCTGCATCATCACTTCGGTCTACAACATGGCCGACACGTTCTTTGTGGCGCAGCTGGGCACGGCCGCCGTAGCAGCGGTGGGCGTTGTGTTTTCCATATCCTCGGTGCTCTCTGCACTGGGCTTCTGGATGGGTACAGGCGGCAGCAGCCTTGTCAGCCTGTATCTGGGCGCACGGGAAAAGGAAAAGGCGCACTGCGCCGCCAGCACGGGCTTTTTTCTTGCTTTGGGGCTGGGCGGCGTGATCGCTGCGGGCGGGCTGCTGGCGCTGGAGCCGCTGATGCGCCTGCTGGGCAGCACCGATACCATCCTGCCCGAAGCCGAGGCCTACGCCGTTCCCATCCTGCTGGCCGCGCCTTTCCACTGCTCCAGCCTGGCGCTGGCGCAGTGCCTGCGCGCCGAGGGAAAAAGCAAGGAAAGCATGGCCGGACAGCTTGCAGGCGGGCTTTTGAACATTGTGCTGGACCCTCTGTTCATTTACACGTTGGGCATGGGCATCCGGGGTGCGGGCGCGGCCACGGCGCTCAGCCAGGTGATGGTGTGGGCCGCGCTGCTCTGGTTCTATGTGCGCGGCAAAACATCCGTGCGCATTTCGGTGCGGCAGGTAGCCCGCACCCCGCGGATGGTGAAGCTGGTTTTCACCACAGGCTTTCCCAGCCTGTGCCGTCACTGCGGCAACGCGCTGGCCACCATCGTGCTCAACCGCGCAGCGGGCGGCTTTGGAGACGCTGCCATCGCCGCGTTCAGCATCGCATCCCGCGTCTCGGGGCTGGCGCTCTCCGTGTCCATCGGCTTTGTGCAGGGGCTTCAGCCCGTGGCGGGCTACGCCCACGGCAGCAAAGACCACGCGCGGCTGAAAAGCGCGTTCCGCTTCTGCTGCGCCGCCAGTATGTCCGCTCTGACGGCACTGGCCGTGATCATTGCCGCAGCCGCGCCATGGATCGTGCGCATGCTCAGCCCCAGCGACGGCGGCCTTGTGGAAACCGGTGCGGCCGTGCTGCGCGCCACCAGCATCGCACTGCCGTTCACCACGTTCATCAACTGCACGGGCACGCTGTTCCAGGCCATACGGGAAAGCGCGCGCAGCAGCGCGCTGGTTCTTGGCAAACAGGTGTGCATCTACATCCCGCTGCTGCTGGCCCTGCCCCGCGCCTGGAGCATGAACGGCCTGATGGCCGCAATGCCGCTGGCCGACGCTCTGGGCTTCCTTGCCGCGCTGTGGATGGCCCGCAGCTATTTTCGCCGCGCGCAGCACGCTGCGGCGCTGTAAAGAGCCAATTTTCAGCGAGGTGGCTCTGTCGGGCAAGAGCGGTAAAATGATACTTTTACTTTTTGGGATGCTGCCAAAGATGCAGGCGGGTATCTATTGGTTGTCCCAAGGAGCACTGCAAAAATATTTTGGATTCCGGCAAAGGTACACCCGTGCATTATACAAGGTTATAGATACCGTAAAAAACTTTAAATCATTTGACAAAAATACAGTTGTAAAAGCATAAATTCGTCAAACGCCAGCGATGAAAACGCAGGACAAAATGCACCATATTTCCACATTCATAGTATACCAAGAGCGGAAAAAGACCGCACCGAATGTTCGCTTGAAGAAATATAGGAAAAAATTGCAATCCACCGACTCCCAGCTGCCTTCTGGAATCCAAAATCCGACGCACAGGATGCGAAGCACCAGAAAACTATTTTACGCCTGGGAGAAGTGTTTGAGAAATATTTTTAGCCTCAAAAAACTCTCGCCGCCCGGCTGTTGCAGCTTCCGGACGGCGGGGTTTTTTTATTTTTCCTGCGGCTGCTCTGTTTCCTGCTCCGTCGCAGCCTCTGCCGTGGTTCCCTTCTCCGGCTTCTCCTCCGCCTGTGCGGCGGCTTCGGCCTGCTCCGTCGCTTCCTCCGCGGCAGCCGCCTGCGCGGCGTCCGCGGCCTCCTCCACCGCCTGCGCGCCGGCGGCCACGGTCTCCTTTACGCGCTCCAGCAGGTCCTCCGCGCCGTCGCGCAGACGGCCCGCAACGGCAGGAGCCTCCTCAGCCACATATCCGGCAAACGCCGAGCCAGCGTCCGCCACCGCGTCGCCCGCTTCATACAGCGCGTCTCCGGCGTCGTGCAGCGCCCCTTTCAGCTCCACGGTATCCACGCCCGCTTTCTCGGCAGTGCCTGTCACCACTTCCTTTACCTTTGCGCCCGCGTCGCTCAGCACGCCGCCCGCCGCGCGGGCAATATCCTCCAGCACGCTGCCCGCGGGTACGTCCTGCGGCTCGGCCCCGGCGGCTGCCGCCGCAGCGTCGGCCGCTTTGTTTTCCTCATATTTTTGGGCCACCTTCAATGCGGCGAAAGCGGCGCCCGCCGTTACGCCAAGGCCCAGCAAGCCTTTTAAAAATCCCATAACTCTACGCTCCTTTACAGCAAAATGGGCAACCGCCCGCCCTGCGTCACCGCCCGGCGGGCTTCCTTGCTTTCATTATAGATTCCCCGCGCCGGTTTGCCAAGCATTTCGCGGCATGTCACAAAAAGTTTGCAATTCGTTCCCGGTTTGGCCGCAAATGCGCCGTTTCGCGGCGGCTTATGCCTGCGTGCGCTCGATCTCCCGGATGCGCGCAAAGCCTTCGTGTACCATACCGGCTTTGTCCGGCGTCATGCCGTCGCACCAGTCGCTGTCCACAAATGCCAGCGCCATACGCCCGGCCACCGCGGGGGTCACGACTTTTTCGCCCATGGCCATCACGTTCGCGTTTGTGATGCGCCGCAGCTCGGCGGCGGTATATTCGCTTTCACAGGCCACGGCGTATACGCCGCGAAACTTGCCGGCCGTCATGCACACGCCGGCGCCGCTTCCGCACATCACAAAACCGCGCTCATACGCGCCGCTCTGAATGGCGCGCGCCAAAAGCTCGCCCGCCTCGTAATAGCGCACGGTCTCATCCTCCCGCTGCTGGCCAACGTCCGTAACGTCGTGGCCCGCCTCCCGCAGCACCTGTTTGACATGCTCTTTCAAACGGAATCCCGACGCATCGGATGCAATGGCGATTTTCATACAAAAACTCCTTTCGGCGGTGTGCCGCCGTTTGTTTTCAGCAATTTCGCACAGTCGTGCCGCTTTTTATCTTATCTTTAAAAAACGCATGACGCGGTAGCCGATGTAGCGGAACACGTCCGCCGCGAGCCACAGCTCGATGAGCGCGTAATGGGGCAGATTGCGCCACCGGAATTTCGGCTTTTTCACTTTCGGGATGGCCCGGAACGCCTCCCGCGCGCCTTTGATGTACGGCGTCCAGAAGCCCCGCAGGCCGAACACCAGAATTTTGAGCAGATAGCCCAGCGCAAGCGGGATAAAATTCAGAAGGAGCATGCCCAGCGGCATATTTTTGTAGGGCAGCAGAATGCTGTTGCGCCCGCTCTGCACGCTTTTGAATTCGTTGTACCGCACTGCGCCCGTCGTCGCACCGCAGATGTGGTAGCACTTGGCCGCCGGGCAATACAGGTTTTTATAACCCAGACTGTTGGCCCGCCAGCTGATGTCCACATCCTCGAAATAAGCAAAAAACAGCTCGTCGAACAGACCTATCTCATCCAAAATGCTTTTGCGGTACAGGCTGGCCCCTCCGCAGGCGGAAAAAATGCGCCCCGGCTTTGTATAACGCCGCCAGTACATGCCGTCGCCCCGCTTGCACGCCCACCCGAACAGCGTGACATAATCCCCCGCATCGTCACAGATGTCCCGTTCAAAATGCCGGATCATCAGGCTTTGCACCGCAAAAGCGCGCGGCTCGGCATCCGCCATGGCAATGAGCTGTGCCAGCCAGTCCGGCTGTGCAAAGGCATCGTTGTTGAACAGCACCACATATTCGCCTTTTGCCAAGCCGATGCCCGTGTTCACCGCTGCGGAAAAGCCGGTGTTTGTCTGGTTCTCCACCAGCGTGTAGCCCGGGCGGCCCACATAGCTGCGGGCAATGGCCAGGCTCTCGTCTGTGGAGCCGTTGTCGATGATGATAAGTTCAAAGTCCTGCTCCGTCTGCGCCCAGACCGATTCAATGGAATCGCGCAGCCAGCCCGCGCCGTTCAGATTCGGTATTACAATACTTGCTTTCAAAAGCGTGGTCTCCTTTGATGAAACGTGCTATACTGTTGTTGACGCATGTTTTGGGTTGTATACGCGGTGCGCAGCCGCGGCAGCGGCGAGCCTGAGATTATTATAACATGACGCCGCGAAGCGGCCTCGGCAAAACCGCACTTGCTGCGGTTTTGCATGTTTCAATGTGCGCGCTGGAGTTTCTGGCACTGTGCCGCGCCACCGGACGGCAGTTTGCGTTTTTAACGAACAATTCCTCCAAAAGCAAAGCAGACTATCTTGCGAAGCTCACGCGCCTGGGCGCGGACGTTACCGAACATGACATTTTCACTTCCGGTGATGCAACGCTGCTGTATTTGGCGGAAAACGGGTTTCCCAAAGATATCCTGCTCATCGGCACGCCCAGTCTGGAGGCGCAGTTCGCGGCGGAAGGCTACACAGTGCGGGCTGCGAAGCCCCGCGCCGTGGTGCTGGGCTTCGACACTACCATCACCTATGATAAACTGAGGCTGCTGTGTGACGCTGTGCGCGCCGGCCTGCCCTACATTGCGACACACCCGGATTACAACTGCCCGGTCGCAGGAGGCTTTATCCCGGACATCGGTGCGGTGATCGCCTTTGTAAAAGCAAGCACCGGGCGGGACCCGGATGCCGTCATCGGGAAGCCAAATGCCTACATCGCCCGCGCCGCTGCACACAAATACGGCGTTTCTCTGAAAGACGTATGCATGGTGGGCGACCGCCTTTACACCGATATTGCACTGGGCGCCTGCGGCTGCGGCACCGCGCTGGTGCTGTGCGGTGAAACAACGCCGGAGGCTCTGGCCGCAGGCAGCGTCACGCCCGGCGTCGTGTGCGCCGATTTGGCCGCGTTGGGCAGACTGCTGTAGCCGGTGCGGTCCAATATACCACCGGGAGGACTGCTGTCATGGAATACGCGCAGCGCATCGGCGCACGCATCGCGCGCCTGCGCACAGAAAAGCATCTTACACAGGGACAGCTTGCCCAGGCCGCAGGCGTGCCGCGCGACGCGCTCGCCCGCTGGGAAGCCGGCGGCGGGCTACCGGGCAGAGCTGAGCTGACGGCTCTGGCCCGGCCGCTCGGCACGACGGCGGCGGCACTTCTGAACGCGGACGAAGACGAACCGGACGAAGCGCCCGTCGGCTTCCTTACATTTCCGCGTACCGAGCAGGCATGGCGCGCCCAAGCCCGCTGTATGCGCGGCAGCGGGCCGCGCACGGCCTATGCGCTGGCGGCGCTGTGCTGTACCGTCTGCGCTGCTTTGAGCCGCGCCTGGCTGTTCGGCTCCGTGCGTATGGCCTGCACCGGCTTTTTTCTGGCCGCGGCTGCATTTTGTCTGTGGGGCTGTGCGGACGGCCCGCTGCGGCTGCGGCTGCGGGCCGCCTGCAAAGGAGATTTTGTGGCCGTTCAGGCAGCCGTATACCCCCCCCACTGCCGCTGGCATCAAAACGGAGAACCTTACCGGCTGGAGCACGCCGACTTGATGGGTGCCTGGGAACTGCCCGACGGGTTCGTGCTTCAATGGGAAGGCCCTCCCCTCTTTGTCCACCACAGCGACGCACAAGCTGTGCGGTATATCCTTTCCCGCTCCTACGGCGTGCCGTACCGCGTCCTCAGGCCCCGGCGGGAGCCGTTTTGGGCACTGTGCGCCTGTACGGCGGGCCTGGCAATCTCCCTCTGGCTGAGCGGCGGCGGTCTGCGGCTCCTGCGGCAGAGCTTCGCCCCCTCCGCACCGCTGCCGGATGCTCCGCAGTCTGCCGCCGTACCGGATTTTTCCAGCACAAACGGCCCTTGCTTTGCCGCCGCGGACGGAGGCGTTTGGTTCACGGCGGGGCACGGCTCCGCTGTTTCGCCGGAAACGACCCGTGCTCTCTTTACCGGGGCAGGCCGCATTTTGGCCGCTGAAACCGGCTCCAAGGTGCAGACTGTACTGTATGCGTCCGGCCCGCTGGATTGCAGTGTCACCGTCACGCCGGACGAAGGCGTCACATGGTTCGGTCAGTCCCTCACCGCGCTGGACCGTCCTGTCGAATACGCAAAGCTGGAGTTTCTGACACCGGAGCTGGGCTTTGCAGCGGTGGGCACGCAGCATTCCCCGGGCGGCGGCGAGGAAAAATATGCTTTTTTCACCCATAACGGCGGGCAAAGCTGGACGGCATTCGGCGCCCTGCCGCACTTCGGCACCTCCCACATCCTCAGCGGTTTTTCCATGACGCCGAACGGCACGGCGTTTCTCACTCTTGCCACAGGTCCAGAGGAAAACTGGCCCCTGCTCTACTGCAGTGCAGATGGCGGAGCCTCCTGGCAGACGGCGGAGCTGCCCTGGGACGACTGTGCGCTTGCATACCTGAACCACCTGTCCCGCGCAGAGCAGCGGCCCGAGGGCTTTTATGTTCTTCTGACGCAGCTGCCGTACAGCGGCGGGAACGCCGCCTTTTTCGCCCCAACGGCGCAAGGGCCGTGGAGCTATGCCGGAGATGCCATCCCAGATGCATGATCCACGCCTGCAAAGGGACGGGCCCCGTGCCGGATGCATCAACCGCATCAGCACGAGGCCCTTTTTTCAGGCAATGCTCCCGCCTGTTATTTCAGTGTTTTTTCCAGATTGGCCATGATGTCTGCCGCACCCTCGCTCATCACAAGTACGATTTCTCCGCCGGGCAGCGTTTTGATCAGCGCGCCCTTGGCAACCTCGTACTGGTCGGCCAGATAGTTTTCAAACGACTTGCGCTGCAGCGAAACATAGCTTTCCACCGCAGCCTGCACGGCTTCGGCCTGGCCTTCGGCAGGCTTGAACACACCGATGGCGTAGGCCCGCACATTCATCATCGACATGCTGAAGGCGTACGCGTCCAGCGTTGCGGGATCGATGCCCATGGTGTCCAGCATCATCTGGATGCTGGACGCCGCATCCTCGGCGGACACATCGTTGGGATTCACGGCCAGCATCGGCTCACCGCCCGCGTCGCCGCAGGCGATCTCGGAATACTCATTGTCCTCGGCCGGACGCGCGTCACGGATGGCATAGGCGTAGCGCTGGCCCTCGCTCATCGTGTCCCCGGCCCCGCCGGACGAAGCGGGCACGGAACCCGAAACGGAACCCGAGCCGGAGGCGGCAGGCGTGGACACGGAAGACGAGCCTCCCCCGGACGTACTGCCGGAGGACGCCGGCCTGCTCCCGCAGGCGGCAAGGGCAAGGCAGAGCGCGGCGGCAAGCGCCAGCGCGGAAATACGGTACAGTCGGTTCATGTTTGTTTCTCCTTACAGTTTGTAATACTGGCAAAGGCGGCCGCACACCAGGCGGCCTTTGCTATGAAGTATACCCCGCAGCCCTGCCAAAAATTGCACGCGGGGCAAAATTTCTCTAAAAAAGGCAAAAAAGGGGCGCAAAAGCGCCCCATACCGGCCAGGCCGCGGGTTCTTTCACTTATACTTCGGCGCGGGGTGATAAAATTCGAAAATCACCGCGTCGTTTTCCGCTTCTTTCGCGTTTATATCGTCTTCGGGGCGCACGGTCCAGCATACGCGGATGGCGCCCATTGCCTCCGCCAGACGGGCGGTCCATGGCTTTTTGCCGGGGCCATAAGCGATAAACTGCGGGCGCGCCAGCACGTTGGTGAACAGGCAGCCCAATGCGAATGCCAGCGGCTTCGGCTCATCCCGAAACGAGGCGGGCGCGTCAGAAAGCTGTCCCCGCAGCACATCCTTCGCATTTTTCCGGAACCAGCGCACGATGCGCGGGTCAAAGCTCTCGATGCAGTAGGGGCCGTTGTACGCGCGCATCAGCGCCAGCCCCTTTTCGCAAAGCTCGTCGTTGCGCCGCCCCGTCTTGAGTTCAATGATCATGGGCGTTCTGCCGCCCATCACTTCAAACACCTCCGTCAGCAGGGGGATCGTCTCCTGTGTGCCGCACAGACGCATCCCGCGCAGCTCCTCGAATGTAAATTCGTCCACACGGCCGTGCACGCCGCACACACGGTCCAGCGTGTCGTCGTGGAACACCACGACCTGCCCGTCCCTGGAGAGCTGGATATCCAGCTCCACGCCGTAGCCGGCCTCCGCCGCCGCGCGGAACGCGGGCAGGCTGTTCTCCGGCACCGTCTTATCCTTCGTATGCAAGCCCCGGTGCGCGTGGTTTACGCCGTACACCAGCTGCTTTTGCGCCTCGCCGTAGCGGCCCGGCCGCAGAAAAAGCCACAGCAGAACGATGCACACGGCCAGAACCCACAAAAATACCGCCATTCAAGATCATCCCATTTCCCGGCGCATACGCGCCGCGTGATCCGGCCCTGCAGGCAGGGGCCTCCGGGGAGGCGCGCCGGTCCTATCTGCCATTTTACCGCGCTCCGCCCGCGCCGTCAATCGGCAGGGACGCATGCGTAAAACATTTTCACAAATTTGACATATCGGCGCTGTAATATGCTACTATAAGAAAAACGAAAAAACCATCTGCTGCCGAAAACGAGGTGTTTGTTATGGCAAAAATTTTGATCGTAGACGACGAGCCGCGCATCCGCGAGCTGATCCGCGAGCATTTGGAGCACGAAGGCTTCCAGTGCGAAGAGGCCACCGACGGCTCCGCCGCGCTGGCGGCGCTGGCCGCCTCCGGAGCGGACCTTGTGATATTGGACATCATGATGCCGTTTGTGGACGGTATGACCTGCCTGCGCGAGATGCGCAAGCGCAAAATCGACACGCCCGTCATCATGCTGACGGCACGCGGCGAGGAATACGACAAGCTTGCGGGCCTGGAGGGCGGCGCGGACGATTATGTGGTAAAGCCGTTCAGCCCGCGGGAGCTGGTGGCCCGCGTAAAGGTGGTCCTGGCGCGCACCATGCCCAAAACGCAGGAGGGCGGCGAAAGCTTTGTATTCGGGGACCTTGTCATAGACACTGCCTCCCACAGCGTGAAGATCGCCGGGGAGGAAGCTCCCCTTACGCCCAAGGAATTCGATCTTCTGGTGTTCCTTGTATCCAATAAGGGCTTGGCGCTTTCCCGGGAAAAGATTTTGCAAAAGGTGTGGAACTACGACTATTACGGCGAGGACCGCACCGTGGATACCCATGTCAAAATGCTGCGCAGCCACCTGGGCAAATACCGCGACAACATCGTGACGGTATGGGGCATCGGCTATAAATTTGACCCCGATGTGAGGCCCGGAAAATGAAGCAGGACAAGCGCCCCGCGGGCGCGGCCGTAAAAAAGCGACGTTTTTTCAATAGGATCAGCCGCAAGCTGATGCTGTTTGTTGTGCTGATGAGCATGGTGCTGCTGGCGCTGGTGTGGCTGCTGAGCGTAAAGCTGCTGGAGCCCATGTACAACCGGCGCGTGCTCGCGGATCTGAACCATGCGGCGGACGTCTATTCCGCCATCATTGAAAAATACGGCAAATTCGAGAGCTTCGACAAGAGCGGCGGCGTTCATATTCCCTCAGACATGATGGAGGAGATCATGGACAACCGGGGGCTGCTGGCCGGAAAATGCTTTGAGGTAGCCGGAACAGACTGCAAGGTCCTGCTGCATCTTCACCAGCTGCAGTCCGACCAGTGCCTGCTGCATCCCAATCCGCTGAGCCAGCTTATGGAATATTCAGAGCCGCAGTGGAACAGCACCGCAGCCGTCAACCTGCGGGCCACGACCTTCGTACTGGGAGACCTGAACTTTACTCTGCCGGACTCCCGCATCCTGCCCGGCCTGGAAAGCACCTCCGGCACCCGGCAGATGGTGGTGTGCCGCAACATCAACAACCAGTATTCTCTCATCCTCTCCACAGACCTGGAGCGTGTGGGCCAGGCCGCCGACGTCATCAGTGCGCAAATGCCCATCATTGCCGCCGTGCTGCTCATCGTCAGTATTGCGGGTGCTTATGTATTCAGCCGCTGGTTCACAAAACCCATCTCGGCCATTTCCCGCGCCGCGCGGGAGATGGCACGCGGCAATTACAAGGTGCGCGTCACGCCCCAGGCGGATGACGAGCTGGGCGCGTTGGCCGGGGATTTCAACACCATGGCCCGGGAGGTGGGCCGCACCTCGGAGCTGCAGCGGGACCTCATCGCCAATGTCAGCCACGACCTGCGCACGCCGCTGACGCTCATCAAGGGCTATGCCGAGACGGTACGCGACCTGACGGGCGACAACAAGGAAAAGCGGGACGAACAGCTCTCGGTCATCGTGGACGAGACCGACCGCCTCTCCGGCCTTGTGAACAGCGTGATGGAGCTTTCCAAATATTCCTCCGGCACCGAAAAGCTCAATCCCGTCCAGTTCGACCTGGCACAGCTGTGCGACGAAGTAGCCTACCGCTACCAGAATATCTGTGAGCAGAGCGGCTACACCCTCACGGTAGATGCTGCCGACCCCTGTACCGTAACGGCAGACCCGGACATGATGAGCCGTGTGGTGCACAATCTGCTGGCGAACGCCATCCATCATATCGGGCCGGACGGCTGTGTGGCGCTGCGCGTAAAACCGCAGCCGGACGCCGCCGTGCGGGTAGAGATTGAGGACCACGGCGCGGGCATTGCCCGGGAAGATCTTCCCTATATCTTTGACAAATACTACCGCTCCCGCGCGGACGCCGGCAAGGTCGGCACAGGGCTGGGGCTTTCCATCACAAAGGCCATCCTCATCAACCACGGCTTTCCCTTCGGTGTGGACAGCGAACCCGGCAAGGGCAGCATTTTCTGGTTCGTCGCTCATTGAGCCGGATATTTTTCTCTGTAAAAAAGGGACCTCCCGCAGGTGCGGGAGGTCCCTTTTATTTTCCATTAAAATGCCCATTCTCCGTTTTCAAAAATCTTCACGTTCTCTCCCGTTCTGGTGGTACCCGTAATGGTCATATCCGGCGCGCCCACCATCACGTCCTCGTGGATGATGCTGTCGTTCACACCGTGGGCCAACAGTTCCTGCTTCGTCATGGCCGTACCGCCCTTTACAGTGCCGGGGTAACCCTTACCGAAGGCGATGTGGCAGGCCGCGTTCTCGTCGAACAGCGTATTGTAGAACAAAATGCCCCGCCGGTTGATGGGGCTGGACGCCGGCACCAGCGCGATCTCGCCGATGCGGCGGGAGCCTTCATCGGTGTCCAGCAGCTGGCCCAGCAGCGCCTCGCCGCTTTGGGCCGAATGCTCCACCACTTCGCCGTCCTTGAAGGTGACGGAAAAGCCCTCAATGAGGTTGCCGTTGTACACATAGGGCTTGGTGCCCTTTACAACGCCGTTTACGCGCAGACGGTGCGGCGCGGTGAACACTTCCTCGGTGGGGATATTTGCGATGAATGTGTAGCCCTCGGGCGTACGGCTTTGAGCGCCCTCCCACACATGCCCGTCCGCAAGGCCGATGGTGAGGTCTGTGCCGTTGGCGCTCTGCAGCCGGATGCTGTCCAGGTCCAGCGCATTCATACGGTCGCGCCAGGCGGTCATTTTTTTCACATGCGCCTGCCACTCGGACACCACATTGCCGTTTTTCACGCGGCACACGTCGAAGATAGCGTCCCAAAGCATTTCCTGAGCCTCGTCCTCCGCCGCGCCGGGAAATACCTTTCCCGCCCACGCGGCGCTTGGGATCGCCACGATGCTCCACTGCACCTTGTCGCTCATGGTATAGCTGCGCCACTCCTCCTGCGCCTTCATAGCCGCCTGGTTTGCGCGGTCGATCTTTTCCATATCAAGCCCCTTGTAGATCTCCGGGTCCCGCGCGGAAATGGACAGCATGCACGCGCCGCCCTCACTCTCCACATAATCGAGATAGCTGCGCTGGAGCCAGGGCTTCACATCCTCCAATACCTCCACGGCGGTATGCTCCATTTTGATGCGGGACAGCTTTTCGTCCGAATAGTGCACCACCACTTCCTTCGCGCCCGCAGCGTAGGCCGCCTCGGCACAGGCCCGGGCGAAAAACGCCCCCTCGATGGGAGCACGGATGATGAGCGTCTGCCCCGGCTGGGGGTTGACGCCGATCTTTACGGCAAATTCCGCATACTGCTTCACCAAATTCATATCCATTTTCATTTTCTCCAAATCATCAGGATTTCCGCGCGCCGCGCGGCGGTCTGCTTCGTTATATGCTTTGCTCCAGCCGGGTGAAAAATTCCACCGTCTTGGCAATCTCACGCACCGGGATACGCTCGTCGTTGTTGTGGATCAGCCCCCGCTGCTCTTTGGAGAGCGCCATGGCGCTGAACTTGTATACGTCCCGGCAGATGGCGCTGAAATGACGGCTGTCGGAGCAGGCCATCATCAGGTACGGCGAGACGATGCTGCCCTGCCATGTGTCGCCCACTGCCTTGGCCAGCGTCTCCCAGTTCGCATCCTCCGCGGAGGCATACGGGCTGGCATTCTGAGCGTATGTTACCTTGACCTCCACCTTATCGTTGCGAATGACGTCTTTCAGGTGCTGCGCCGCACTTTCCGGCGTGTCCAGATTGACAAGCCGCAGGTTGACGCCCGCCGACGCCTCTGTAGGCAGCACGTTGATCTGCTTGGAACCCTGCGCCGTGGTGAACGCCATGGTGGTGCGCATCATCGCGCCCAGCTCGCCGCCCAGCCTGCCCGCCAGAAGCGGCAGCAGAGGCCCAAACAGCCACAGATTCGCAAATACCAGCCGCAGGCCGAAAGGCGCATACGGCCCCACGTTTTGGAACAGCGCGCGCACGGGCGCCGTCAGATGCGCCTTGAACTGGTGTTTTTCGCAATCGGCCACGGCCCGGCACAGCATGCCCAGCGTGGAGGGCACGGCCGGCGTGCTGGCATGGCCGCCGGCGGCACGCGCCGTCAGCTCCACATTCATAAAGCCTTTTTCTCCGATGCCCACCACCGCGATGGGCTGCTTGACGCCGGGGAATACGCCGTCTACAACGGCGCCGCCTTCATCCACCACCATTGCGGGCCTGACGCCCCGCTCCTTCAAATATTCCACGATGGCCGGTGCGCTCGGCCCGCTCACTTCCTCGTCGCCTGAGAAAGAAAAGTACACGTCGTTCCGGGGCACAAAGCCCTCGCTCATCAGCCGTTCGGCCGCCTCCAGAATGCCCAGCAGCGTGATTTTCGTGTCCAGCGTACCGCGCCCCCACAGCTCGCCGTCAAACACCTCGCCGCAGAAAGGCGGATGCTTCCACCCCGCTTCGTCTACAGGCACTACGTCATAGTGCGCCATCAGGACAACGGGAGCGGCGCTGCTTTTTCCTTTCCAGTGAAACAGCATACCCGTGTGGGCGATGCGCACGGGCGGGCACATCGCATGTACGCGGGGGTACAATTCCCGCAGCTTCTCACGGAAGCCTTCAAACTGTGTTTCATCAAACTTTTCCGCATCATAATTGGACACCGTCGGGATGCGCACCAGCTGCGCCAGGCGCTGTGCAGCCCCCTCTGTGTCCACGGCGACGGGCGTGGGCGCCGCCCCAGCCCCCGCCTCCGGTTTGAACCGGGCCGCACGGATGCACAACACGGCGCACAACGCCAGCACGGCCGCAAGTATGAGCCAGCCGATCATAAAAACTCCTCCGTTCTGTTGGATATGGCTTGTTTTCATCATACCACAAGCAGGCAAAAAAAGGAAGCGGACGCCCCCTGGGACGTCCGCTTTGCATGTGGTTTTAAAACTCGATCTTTTTCTCGATATAAGCGCGCAGGTCCTCGATCTTCACACGCTCCTGCTGCATGGTGTCGCGGTCGCGCACGGTCACACAGCCGTCGGCGGCCGTCTTGTCGTCGCCCACGGTCTCAAAGTCGATGGTGATGCACAGCGGCGTGCCGATCTCATCCTGGCGGCGGTAACGCTTTCCGATGGAGCCGGTCTCATCATAATCCACCATGAAATACTTCGCCAGCTCGGCGCGCACTTCCTCGGCCTTGGGGGCCAGCTTTTTCGAAAGCGGCAGCACGCACGCCTTGAAGGGCGCCAGCGCCGGATGCAGGCGCATCACCACGCGGGTGTCGTTTTTCCCGGCGTCCACCACTTCTTCATCGTAGGCCTCGCAAAGGAACGCCAGCGCCACACGGTCCGCGCCCAGAGACGGCTCCACAACATAGGGGATATAGCGTTCATTGGTCTCCGGGTCAAAGTATTCAAGGCTCTTGCCGCTGGCCTCCTGATGACGGCCCAGATCGTAATTGGTGCGGTCGGCAATGCCCCACAGCTCGCCCCAGCCAAACGGGAACAGATACTCAATGTCCGTCGTAGCCTTGGAATAGAAGGACAGCTCCTCCTTCTCATGGTCGCGCAGGCGCATGTTTTCCTCTTTCATGCCCAGGCTCAGCAGGAAGTTCTTGCAGTAATCCTTCCAATAGTAGAACCAGTCCAGATCGGCGTCCGGCTTGCAGAAGAACTCGCACTCCATCTGCTCGAACTCCCGGATACGGAAAATAAAGTTGCCCGGCGTGATCTCGTTGCGGAAAGATTTGCCGATCTGGCACACGCCGAACGGCAGCTTGCGGCGCGTGGTGCGCTGGATATTGGCGTAGTTGACAAAGATGCCCTGCGCCGTTTCAGGCCGCAGATAGACCTCATTCTTGGCGTCTTCGGTAACGCCCATAAACGTCTTGAACATCAGGTTGAACTTGCGGATGTCGGTAAAATTTTTGCTGCCGCATTCCGGGCAGGCGATGCCATGCTCGCGAATATATGCCGTCATCTCGTCGAAGCTCATGCCCTCGGCGTGTCCGCCCGCGTCCTCGATGAGCTTGTCCGCGCGGTGACGGGCATGACAGTCCCGGCAGTCCATCAGCGGGTCGGAAAAACCGCCCACATGGCCGGAGGTGACCCAGGTCTGCGGGTTCATCAGAATGGCGGAATCCAAGCCAACATTGTATTTGGATTCCTGCACGAACTTCTTCCACCAGGCCTTTTTGACATTGTTTTTAAACTCGACGCCAAGAGGGCCGTAATCCCAGCTGTTGGCCAGGCCGCCGTAGATCTCGCTGCCCGGATATACAAAGCCCCGGTTTTTGCACAGGGCGACGATCTGGTCCATGGTCTTTGCGCTGTTTTCCATCGTGACACACCTTTTCTTATAAATGATAGGAACAATAAGACATGGGTTTATTGTACGGCAGGCGGCGCGGTTCGTCAAGGGTTTGGCTTGACTTCGCGCGCATTGTGTCATATAATATTTTAGCTTGGATTCCTCGTGTAAGCGCCGTATCCGCCGCGCTGGCACGCAGACATCCGTGCCAAAACCGCATACCGGGGTGTAGCGCAGTTGGTAGCGCGCCTGCTTTGGGAGTGCCGTGGCTGTATCCGGGACGGGTCAAGGAGAAACGCCGCAAAGCCTTGCGGCACCTGCGTTTGCTGGATTTCCTCTGGCTGCTGAAAGTGGCATAAGAGCGGTTTTGACCACATAAATGACCACATACAGAAAAACCTTTGATTTTCTCCCCCGCCGTGATATAATGGCAGAAATTGAATATCCGGGTATAGCGAAGTTGGTATCGCGCCTGGTTTGGGACCAGGAGACCGTGCGTTCGAGCCGCACTACTCGGACCAAAACCCCTCTGAAATTGCTAATTTCAGAGGGGTTTTTCTTATTCTTTGTCTATTGCGGCGCAAACATTGAACTTGTTATTCTTAACATATAATTTCGACAAGTGTAGACTTAATATTGTAATTTTTGCCGAAGTACAGTATAATTAATTAACGGTAGGTCTCTGCGCCGCCAAGGCAGCCGTATGGGTATATTTCCATGCGACTTTTATCACATGAAGATAAAGCAAACATTTTGGCACCAGATTGGAAGGAGGCAACTATCCTCATGAAAACAGTAGACGAATTAGTGTATTACTGTCATGAATGTGAGCCTGTAGGAGCACTATTGCTTTCAGGCGAATGGGGATGTGGAAAGACATATCTAATTGAACACGAGTTGAAAAATGCACTTGCAGATACATCAGTCGTCCTTCGAATTTCATTATTTGGTATGACTTTACCCGAAGAAATCCACATTGCCGTTCGGCGTGAATGGATGACCGAATACTGTAAAATTAAGGGTGTTGACAAAGTTGCCAAAAAGATTGGTCAAGGTAAGAAATGGCTTTCAAGAATGGATTTTCTTCCAGAATGGCTACGAGGAATCGCCAAAACTGATGCTTCTGTTTTCTTCCCTATTAGTAAAGAGATGGATGGAAAGGATGTTATTCTTGTCTTTGACGATTTAGAACGCTGCAGGATGAGCAGTGTAGATGTATTGGGTGTGATCAATGATTATTGCGAAAACCAACACTATCATACTATTATTGTTGCTAATCAAGCAAAGATCAAAGGACAACGAGAGATAACAAAAATAACCGGCGAGATTCAGCAAGTTCCCGCAGAGTCTGATACCCGTAAATCCGAGAATAATAAAGCTATCATAAAAGTTGATATTCCTGTCCAACCGGAGCAAGCAGAATTGTCTTATGCGGAAATCAAAGAAAAAATCATACAAAGAACAGTATACTATTTACCGGATTATGAGAATATTGTTCACGCCGTTATAGCTACCGCAAAATTTCAAGATGCACAATATAGGGAGTTCATCATAAGCTGTGAGGGTGGATTATTAGAACTGTTTGCTCCAGATAGGGATGACCTTAAATTTGAGAATAGCCAGTCCGATGATAAAGGACAGAGTAGGCCTACACCGCCACATAATATCAGAAGTCTAAAATGTGCAATTAAAGATTTTTATCGTCTCTATAGCATATTACAAAAAAACGATTTTTCTGACCTTGACAAATGGCTATATAGCTTTACATCATATGTGATTGCATACAAGGCCGGTATCGCAGGGGCTGGTGATTACGGCACACTATTCTCAGACAGAGATGTTCGCAAAATGTATCCTGCATTTCAATCGAATTACACCATAAACGGTGTTAAGCAATGGGTACTCAATGGTGTTTGGAACGAAAATGCTATCACAAGCGAAATCGAGATTATTAAGAAGCGAAATAATGCTCAAAGTGCCCCTGAAATTATAAAATCTAATCGTATCATGGATATAGATGACGCAGTAATCCATGAAGGGTTTGCTGACTTTTTAAGAATAGCGTATGATGGCAATCTGACGTTAGATGAATATGTACTTTTAATTGAAAATAGCTGTTGGGCGCGATCCTGTAAATGTGATCTTCCCTTACCTATAGACTGGGAGAAAGTCCAGACTGGAATTGGTCTTAGAATTGCAGAAATCAAAAAAGCACCACCCGAAGGTCAGCTGTTATTTTCCACCATCAGCGAAACTCAACGCTCCAATTTCACAAATGAAGAATGGAGCGCATATGAGTTGATTTCAAAATTTGCGCTCGGTGACGAATTGATTTTCTATAGGAACAAGAAACTATACATCGATAAGATTCGCGAACTTGGGTCATCTGCATTTATGTTTATTGAAAATAAACGATATGATGTCTTCGATGAAGAAATGGCTACTGCTACAGCACAAGCGTTCAGTCAAGAAAACAATGCAGGAAAAAATCAATTCATTTCTAACTTCAAAAATCTTTGGGAAATCCGCATTCAATCTTCTGATATACGCATTGAGGATAGTATCAAAGGATTTCATTTACTAAAAGCATACCTACAAGAAGTCCTCGCAAAAGTGCCCCAGGGGAAACGGGATTTTTCTATCGTGCATACGGAACGGTTTGTAATCATCCTTAACAAATTGATAGATATTTACAAAGAAGAACTGTCTAAACGTGAGGGCTTTCAAGATACATAAGCAACTGAAGAATGGCCAAGCGCATGGTAATTCGTGCGCTTGGTCATTCTTTTTAGTTTATCCTATAGTCTCATTTCGTTTTCGTACAGCCCTTTTGCTTCTTTCCCTTTCCTCCGGCGGCCGCCCATCGCCTTCGCCCAAATCCATCAGCCGCTGCGCTTCCGCAATCTCTGCCTTCATCTCCACGATCAACACCTTCAGTTTCCCCTCACACTCCTCGCGGGTATGGGCGTAGACATTGCGGGCGTGCTTTTTGCCGTCGGGCCATTTGGGGGAGTAGCGTCCTTCAAACAGGTAGTCGTTGATCTCGCTGACACAGCCGGTGCCGGAGCGGCGCTTGCGGCCTATGACAGGCGATATATTCGCTGATGCAGCCGTTGCTGTAGCTCATATCCCGATTTCGGCTGGGCTTTGGCGGGAACTTGAGCATATAACTGTGTCCTTGATAGGTGATATTGATTTTATTCCCATTGGCTCCGCCGTAGGCGCGGAAGCGGTTGACTGGGCAGTTGGTAAAATCAATCACGGGTTCTCACCCCCTTATAAATATTTTGCGCGAAGATAATCTGCCTGCTCCTGTGTAATGGCGTTGCTCCACTGATTGGAGTTGATCGCACTATACAATTCTCCCCACAGGCAGTCCATATAAGACACCTTGTCTTTTTCGCCCTGAACATACTCACGAAGCGCTTTATCCAGACTGGCGGGCAGATCCTTTTCCAAATAGCTTCGGTCAATTGGCTTGCCGCCATGCATTTGCGGTTTCTCCACGGTCAGCGTAATGAGCTGCTCCATCGGGATATCCAGTGTGGAAGACAGCTTCATCAATGTTCCGGCGCTGCATCGTGAGAGCGTCGTCTTGCCGGAACAGATGTCCGCCAGCGTTGCCCAAGGCACACCGCTTTTCTTGGAGAGCTGGTAACGGGAAAGGTTCTTTTCCCGCAGTATCTGTTGGATCGTCATATACATCACCACTCTTATTATATCGGTGCGCCGATAATCAGTCAAGAGAAAAGCTCTTACCGACCTGTTTGTTTACATTTGCCCTCCCCAAACTGTTGACTATCACGATACATACAGCGGGACAAGCCTCTACGGCCTGTCCCGCTGTATTTCTGTCTGGATTTTGAAAGTATTTTCCGCATATTTCACCTCATGATTCCAATTTTGTTGCCGTTTTCGTAAATGCCCGTGCCATCTTCACAGTGATTGGGGCCCTCGTACTCTACCCAGCCGAAGCCCGCCACATAGACTTTGTCACCGGGCTGCAGTTCTTTAGGCGGTTGAGGTGGAGTCTGTTCCGGCACTGAATTCTTAGTAGGTGTCTGCCCAGTGGAAGGCTGGAGTTCGGAAGCTACGGGTGTTTCAATAGGCCCTATCTTCGGTTCAGGTTGCTCTTCTTGGGGCGCTTCTTGTTGCGGAATCGTTCTTTTTTCCTTCTCTGCCAGTGTTGCTGGTTCCTCAATTTCCGCAACGGTCGCTTCCTTGGCGCTCACAGCGGTTTCTGCGGCTGGGACGGGTGTTTCCTCGACCGCGTTGCCATGTGGCCACACAGCGGCGCACAGGGCGACACATGCGGCAATCATTGTCACTATGATGAGTTTCTTCATTTCTCTTCCTCCTTAGATGCGAAACGAGCGCCTGATCCCATTGCCGTTTGGCAGGAGACTGAGCGCTCGTTTTCGTAGTGATTCAATTCTACGGAGAGTTTCCACGCCAGTTCAAATCCAGCGATAAAGCTGTCGATGGAGGTCTCCTCCGCAATACGGTCTTTTGCGTCGATGATCTGGAGCACCAGCCGACGCTCCAGTTTGCCCAGTACCTTGCTAAGTGCTTGATGGCATTCCTCGATTTCCTGCTTCTGAGCCTGGAGTTCAGGCGGGGTACAAAAGCAATCGTATAGGTCTTTCAGCAGCTTGTATTTCATGCGCTCGCCTCCTTGCAGCACAAACATATACCACAGTTCGACGGAAATAGCTACTGAAACTTTTTCAGAAAAATAGCGGCTGGAACATTGTGTTTCAGCCGCTATTTGCGATGCGGGGTACTCGTGGTGCGGGCTCCCAGCTGAGCTATACCCCCATGGAACCGGAACCCTTTGATTTTACTGGACTTCCGGGATATTAACTTTTTAGATGCCGCGTTGCGATTGCGGGTTGCTTTACTGGTGACTTGCTCTCCCAAGTTAGCCATACCCACGTGCCATCCATTTCTTTCTCAATCTGAGATTGTCGTAAAAGTAAGATCAATCATGGACAAAAGCATTTGTTAGCCACTAAAAAGCTCCCTCTAATATCAATAATGAGTATCTTTGGCAAAAATCGTGCGAATTCATCATTTTTTCTTGAATTTCTACATTGTTTCTGATATGATAATATACAACGCCATCGGTGTTGGATATATGCCGTGGCGGATAAATGCAGATAAAAATGCTCTGCCAGTTGGCGGGGCATTTTTTCTTTGATTCGGAGGAACAAGCTTTATGGCTGTCAGTTATAAAAAGCTCTGGAAATTATTGATCGACAAGGACATGAAGAAGAAAGATTTATGTGCTAAGGCTGGTATCAGTTCCGCTTCCGTAACAAAGATGGGGAAAAACGGTCATGTGACAACAGAGATTCTCCTAAAGATTTGCACTGCTCTGGATTGTCGGATTGAGGACATTATGGAGTTTATACCCGAGGATAAGTGACTCCCTGTCGCTAATAAAAAACGAGGTGATTATACCATGCCTAAGTATCTTGATTTATTTGCGGGAGCAGGGGGCTTGTCCGAAGGATTTATCAGAGCTGGCTATGAACCGATTGCTCACGTGGAAATGGATGCTGCTGCGTGCTATACCTTAAGAACACGCACGGCATATCATTGGCTCAAAAAGGGAAATAATCTTGCGCCATATACCAAATATTTGGCCGGAGATATTCCCCGGAAAGATTTCTATGCTCTGGTTCCTAAGGAAATATTGGACTCAGTTCTCAATTATGAGATATCAGAGGAGTCTTTACCTGCCATTTTTAAAGACATTGACTCACTACTTGGCGGTGAAAAACTTGATCTGATTGTAGGTGGCCCTCCTTGCCAAGCTTACTCTATTGCCGGAAGATCCCGGTCTGAATGCAAAATGGTCGGTGATAAGCGAAATTATCTATACAGGCTATATGCAGAGTTTTTGAAAAAATATCAGCCAAAATATTTCGTATTTGAAAATGTTTTTGGCTTGCTGTCCGCCAGAGACGAGGATGGCTCCTTGCATTTTGACAATATGCGCGCATTATTCAAGGAATGCGGATATGCAACGGACTTTCGTATATTGAATGCATCAGATTACGGTGTGCTTCAAAACAGAAAGAGAATTATTTTGATTGGTTTCCATGGCGAAAAAGCAGATTTTTATCCTCAAATCCCTGTGGTCAAAGATGCACACAAAGTCGGAGAATTATTTTGCGATCTTCCCTCCATCAAGGCTGGAGAGGGTGTTATTACTCCGGTGAAAACAACTCACTATACTGGGAAGTACCTGTTCAGCGCAGGAATTAAAGAGTATGATGAGGAGTCAGTGACATTTCATCAAGCACGGCCCAATACTGCACAAGATCTTGAGATATACCGCATTGTTGTCGATACTTGGAATAAAAGCAAAACCAGAGTCACATATACAGACCTTCCTGAACGATTACGTACCCATAATAACACAAAAAGTTTCTTGGATCGTTTTAAAGTAGTGGCTGGAAATCTACCCTATGCCCAGACCGTCGTGGCACATATTTCGAGAGATGGGCACTACTTTATTCATCCGGACATTAAGCAAAATCGTTCTATTACCCCAAGAGAAGCTGCTCGTATTCAAACATTTCCAGACAACTACTTTTTTGAATCCGTAACTGGACGACCTTCGCGAACACTTGCTTATAAGCAAATAGGTAACGCGGTCCCTGTATGTCTTTCTTACCACATAGCCCATGCATTGTTAGCTCGATTTACAGGAGGTGACAAAAATGCCGAAGAATCAAACACTTGATGAATTTTACAGCACTTTCAGAGAAGAAGTGCTCTGTGCCAGTGACACTGAAACAAGTGGATGGACCACAGAAGATTTCCTGACAAATGTTATGATGGAATACTTGGAGGAGGCTGGCGAGGTAACCAATCCCGTTATTTGTCCTTTCCGTGGATATGGCCTTCAGATGAATGCATACGCAATATCTGAGGACTGCGAGTCCGTCGATATTTTCGTCAGCATTTATTCAGAGTCGGATCGCCCTCGTTCGGTCTCCCAAGCGGATATTGACGCTGCTATAAAGCGTGCTATTCAGCTTTACCACAAGGCCATCAACGATCTGTATACAGCCTTCCAGAAGGATAATGACACCTATGAATTCGCAATAACCCTTCACCAGAATAAAGACAATATTAAACATGTTCGGATCTGTGCACTTACAAACGGTCTTGTAAAACCGATTGCACTAAAAAATATAACCATTGGTGATGCCGAAATTTCTTTCTCTCTTTGGGATGTAGATCGTTTGTATCGTTGTGTCACTTCCGGAAAAATGCGTGAAACAATCGAAATTGATTTTGAAGAAAAGTTTCAAACCTCCATTCCCTGTATCGAAAACAATACCAGCAAAAAGTATAGCGTTTATTTGGCTATCATCAACGGCGATTTGTTGGCGGCTCTCTACGACGAATTCAGGGATCGTTTGCTTGAGAAAAATGTGCGCTCATTCCTTCAAGTAAGCGGGATGAACCCGATATGTTCCTCGCATATAACAATGGCATTTCTGTCACTGCCGAGAGTGTCGAAATTGTTCGGGATGAAAACGGCAAACCCTCTATTAAACGCATTCGAGATATGCAGATTGTTAACGGAGGCCAAACTACTGCTTCTATTTTCAACGCTAAGAATGACCGTAAAATTGCAGCAGATTTGTCCCAAGTTTTTGTCCAGATGAAAATCTCGGTAATTCACTCTGCAGATGATATGGATGAGATTGTCCCCAGAATTTCGACTTTTGCCAATACTCAAAACAAAATTCAGGTTGCCGATTTTTCTGCAAACGATCCCTTTCACAGACGCATTGAAGAACTATCACGTACCATCTGGGCGCCTGCCCAAGGTGGCATGAAACCTCGAAACTGGTTCTATGAGCGGGCACGCGGTCAGTATGCAGATATGCTAACCCGTGAATCCACCACCAAGCGAAAAAAAGAATATAAGGAAACCCATCCTTTGTTTACCAAAACAGACCTCGCCAAGTACGAAAACACATGGGACCAGCTCCCATGGCAGGTCAGTGAGGGTGCCCAAAAGAATTTCCACAAATTTATGCTTCGTTTAAAAGAACGCAGGGGATTTTCTCCAGATGAGATTTATTATCAAAACCTCATTGCCAAAGCAATCCTGTTCCGCCAAACCGAGAAACTTGTTCAGAAGCAACAATATGGTGGATATAGGGCCAATATTGTTACATATACTCTTGCCTTTCTTTCCTTCAAGACTGCCCAGCGCATTGATTTGGAGCGGATATGGAAGGAACAGGCTCTGACTCCGGCTTTGGAACGTGAAATCATTGAAGTTTCAAAGTTTGTTCAGAGTCTGATTGTAAATCCACCGGGCGGAGCCAATGTCGGTGAGTGGTGCAAAAAAGAAAAGTGCTGGCAGTCCATCCGCGACCATGAGTACACCCTTAGCGATGAACTTCAACTTGAACTGCTATCTGTAGCGCGACCTACCATTGGCAGTCAGCCTGCAACCGGAAGTATTGATTCGCTTACAGATGAAGAGCTGGCTTTAATTGACGAGGCTGCAGCTATTCCTGCAGAGACTTGGTTTGCACTATCGCGCTGGGCAAAGGAAACCCGGAACTTCCAGCCTTGGCAGCGTAGCCTTCTATTCTCTGTCGGAACTTTGGCTGGCCGTGGTCAAAAGCCAAGTATCAAACAAGCAACGCATGCGGTGAAAGCATATAAATCCGCTCTTGAAAAGGGATTTACCGTTTAAACGATAAGGAGGGATACCCATGTTGGAATGGCATGACTTTGTAGAACAACTGCTGTCTGAAGAAAGCAGCTTTGACGGGATCAGCCTGTCCTTCGATGGCACCGCTCATTCTGTGGGAGTCCCTCCTATTATCAAAGCCAGCGTACTGATGCTTGATAAAATGATTACGCACCAAGGAAAATTCAATATTCTGGTTTTCCCTGAACGCATTCAATCAATTTTCATTTTTACGCTGATCAAGTTACTGCACAACATTGCAGAAGGAAAAATTGAGCGAGCCTATGATCCTGAAACTTTTAAGTCTGGTGAAAAACTGAAACTCGGAAACGCTGTGGTCGAGTTCGTCGGCATAGAAGATGAGAAAAACGAGCGGCGGATGAAGATCAAAGTGGCAGATCTAACTATCAGTGCTCCGATTGAATATTTTCCACTGTTTCAGTTAACCAATACACAGCGCCGCTTGAGCCCGTATGAGAAATATGTGGTAGAAAAGAAAAAAATAGAAGGACTTATTTCTCACTTAACGGCAGACGAGAAGTTTTTGAAGATGCTTGCTGATTACAGGACACATATGGACAGCTCTATCGTGAGCATGACCTCAGTAATCAATGCTAAGGAACTGCTTTCTACCTGTAAACTCTGTGGCCGTGACATAAAGAGCATTCTTTTGGTTGGACAGGCAGACTATGAGGGAAATGTCAAAAATGTCGGCGCCGGGCAACTTGGTGGCGTTCCTGCTGTTGTTCTTGTATCGGATCTGTACGCAATAGCAGCACTGGCAGGCCAAGGGCATCCTATTCAGTCCATAATTATTGACGGTTCCAATGCCAATATTCTTCTGAGTCAAATGGATGCGTTGGATAATTTGATGCGTTTGGGTGTTCCGATTACATGTGTGACCGATATCGTCAACTCTTTTGATTTGCAGCCATTTCTCGACAGGCAGTTCAATGTGTGGAGGTGGGATGAAACCAGCATTACTGACCACCTTTACGATGTCAACCCGTTGAGCTCAGACAGGAAAATCAAGCATTGCGCAAAACGTGAGGTTAAATACCTCGTGTCAGACGGCAATGAAATCAGTATTGCTATTCGTAAGCTGTACTTTCATCGTGGAGAGACACAGACTCTGTCGGTACAAATGCTCAAGTTGTTTGACAAGTTGTTTTCCCTTGCTTTCGTTGCTCTCCACGAAACTGTACCTTTTAATGACGATCAACTGATACGGCCAAAACTTATTTTGGACGAGTGTAGCAGTATTCTTGCCGGTGAAAAGAATTACCTTGCATCGAAAACCTACGATGATTACAGCACCATCATTAGCTGTCTGAAAAAGGTCTTTATTAAAGGATACCCCCTGCCCAAGCATGACGCTTTAGCTACCAGACTACGTAGCGAAAAATATAAAAGCATCTGCATTATTGTCCCTGAACGTTCTGATAAAAAACATGTACAGGAATATTGGCAAATGTGGTGCCGTCGGCAAAGACTTATCACGCAGGTGTATGTCTTGTATCCTGCTGAGTATTACCCTGCTTTGACAACGCAGTTTTCTGCAACGGTTGTTGTCGGTTGGTTGAAGCGCGCTATCATGCGAAAAATCCTCTATGGTTTTAATACGCAAACATATACGATTTTGCTGTATGACTATGAAAAACGGTGGAAAAACTACGACACCAAAAAATGGAACTCCGCCTTGGATAGTTTACAAAATCGGAAAACCATAGAAAGGTCCTTTGCTACAGACAAACTCCATGTATCTACCAGCAGATTTGTTCCGCCAGAACCAGTACCAGCAGATACGCCAAAAGCAGACGAATTCGCTGAAATTGAAGTAGTGCTCCGGGAAAACAAGTACCGTCAGTATGTCGCCAATGGCGGGCAGAAAGCAGCAAACGAAACAGCAGAAGCAATCCCGGTTAACTATGTTGGCGGTTACCTGGCATTTTATCGTACTGGACACAAAGTTATCTCCGCAACCAACATCATCATGAATGATGCAGATAAAATAGACGCTGTCCTTCCAGAACAACTGAAAATGGGTGATTTTGTTGTTGTCCGCGAAACCGCCAAGGACTTGATCCGTGAAATGGCAGATGTTATTTTGGCACGCTCCGGAAAAGCCGGGTTGCGAGAAATGGCCGGCAAGTGGAAAGAAGCTTTGAAAATTGAAACATTGTTCTACTCAGATGATGAAATCTATCAACATCTGCAAGGTGCAGGCTGTACCAAGGGTTACCAAGCGGTTCGCGGTTGGATTCATGACGATGATGTTATTGCCCCGCAAAGTAGACAGGATCTGGAGCACATTGCTTCAGCCACGGGCAGCGGTGTTTTGAAGGAACTGTTGGATCAGATATATGATGCTGCACAGACAGTTCGCAGCGCTCACATTCAGGCTGGCAAAGTGCTGTCGATGCATCTAAAAAGCCGGATTGTCGAAGCGTTAAAGGAATGTGAAGACATTGATCCATTCAATATTTGGGAGCCTATTGAAATGCAGGTTGAAGGGATTGGAACTGTACGCATTCTTAAAATCATTGATATTGGTGCACCTGTAACCGTTGACATTGCAGACACCAACCGCCTTATTGACGAAGAGTGAGGAGCTTAATTATGGCAATTATGATCCCTTCCGTGATTTCTCCGGAGGTGAAATCCAGTGCAGAGCGAAAAATATTTGAGTGGTTTCAAAATGCACCGGGGACAGACAAATGGATTGTTCTGCATTCTCTTGGAATCACAACTCACAATAAAGTAATATATGGTGAAACTGATTTTCTTGTCTTAGCTCCGCAGCTTGGTATCTTCGCGCTTGAGGTAAAGGGTGGACGTGTAAAGCGTGAAAACGGAATCTGGTACTTCACAAATAGATACGGTAAAACTAACAGCAAAGTTCGTGGCCCGTTTGAGCAGGCAAAAGATGGAATCTTCAGCATTGTAGATGCTATGAAGAAGCGTGTTGATATCGAGCATCGCTATATTCCCAATGTTTTGTTCGGTTATGGAGTTATGTTCCCGGATATTGAATATACATCCTCCGGAATTGACGAAGAGCAGTGGCAGGTCTTTGATTCCCGTGATGGTTCCAATGTCAAGCAATTCATTAAGCGACTGGCCGAAGGGGTAAAACCCAAATGGGAAGCTTTGTATGGGCCACTCAATAAATCAAAATTGCCTGATACTGCAGATGTCCGGTATATGGCATCTATTCTGCGCGGTGATTTTGACTGTGCCGTTTCCATGAATGTACAGCTACATAATGCCAGTGAAGCCTTAATTGCGCTGACCAAAGAGCAGTATCGCTGTCTGGATCAGCTTGATGACAATCCCCGTTGCCTGATTCAGGGCCCTGCTGGGACAGGTAAAACTCTTCTTGCAATTGAAGAAGTCAAGAAATCTGTTGCCCGTGGCGAAAAAGTTGCTCTGTTTTGCTTTAATTCTAACCTTGCTGATTGGCTTAACAGCTATTTTTCTGATATGCCGGAATCTGTTCGGCCAGAATTTGTCGGAACACTGCATAAATATATGACGCAGGTAGCAAAGGAAGCCGATCTGCTACCGCCTTATCCCCATGATCCAGATCGAATTCGGTATTATTATCAAACAGATTTGCCCGAGGCTGCGGCATATGCGTTGCTGGAAACCGGAGAACTGTTTGATAAGATTGTCGTTGATGAAGCACAGGATCTGATCCGTGACAGTTATCTTGATGTCATGGGAGGTTGTCTCAAAAAAGGGTTATCCAGAGGCCGCTGGACCTTGTTTGGGGATTTTTCTATGCAAGCCATATACGCAGAGGGAGTCTCTGGCACTAAACTCATTGAAAAGCTGGATGATATTACCTCTTTTATCCGATTTAAGCTTACAGTAAACTGCAGAAATACGAAGCCGATTTGCAAGGAAATCGAAACCGTGACCGGTTTCAAAGCGCCACATGATCTTTGGACTAAGGTAGATGGGCCTCCGGTACAATATCTCACTTGGTCTACAATGGAGAGTCAATGCAGGAAGCTAAAGGCTGTATTGAAGCAACTGGCTGATTCTCATATTGAACCGGAAAAAATCACCATTCTTTCCCCCAAAAAAAGAGAGGATTCTGTGGTGTCTATGCTTGACGGTTATGTAGTTAAGGATTTCAGCGTACCTCCCGGAATGAATACAACATTCTGTACGATTCAGGCGTATAAGGGTCTTGAAAACTCTGTAATCATCTTGGCCGACATTGAAGGATTCTCTGCTGAAAAACTGATGTATGTGGGCTTGAGCAGAGCTTGCACAGGATTGTATGTTTTGGAAAGCGACTCTGCAAAGAGAGAATACGATAATCTTTTGATGAGGAGGCTGTTCAATGAGTGATAATAGACGCGATCAACTTATCGAATTTGTTGAACGGGAATTTATTGGTCCAGATCCCATTGACTGGCCTGGTATGACGCAAAGCAATGGCCAGGAAATACTGGCTTCTGACCCTCCACGCACCCGCTACATCGCGGGTATCCTGTATCCTGCAGAAACCACTGACGATAAGGCAGACCTCAAGGATGACGAATGTGAATTGCTGGGCGAAGCAGATGGAGAAGATGTGGAAGTCAAGCCCCAAAAGCTTGGCGATGGTACAGTAGAATTTCTTGAGGATGCAGAAGAATTGATAAACCGTTCCAATGCATACCGACAATCTGCCATCAGCATTACCGTATCCGTTAAAGATGGCGATGCTATTCGTGTGGCGGTATCTGCAGGCACCTATATAAAAGTACCCGCCATGGACCCCGCCACTGGAGAACGCTTGGAAAACAAGTATAAGTATCCCCGTACTGCACTGGCCTGGGAAAATGATAATGCTCCGCTGATTTTGCCTACCCCTACTGACGGCCTTAAAAAGTTTCCGATAGGAACAACCGGACTGCAATTTGATATTACCTATCGCTACCGCACAGGTGACAGTTGTATTTATACATTTACCTTGGAGAATGCAAAACCCAAGGTTAAAGAAAATGTCAGTGATGAGGAGTGCTTCTTCCAATGCAAGTTTAAGCTGTTCTCCGAAAAAGGTTTTTCTCCGCTGTCTGATTCACAACGGATTACACAGGACGAGGACTACCAGTCCAATCAGCTTCTCTACCGGAATGTGCGTAACTATGCCATCGGCCATGGTTGTGCAGCCGATTGGGATGACAGCGAATCTGTACTGTGGATTACTACGGCAATTTTTCCGAAATATGACGTCAAACCCATAGTGCCCAGCGCAATTAAGGGAGTATCCCTTGATATGCTGAAAATGAGCCCATATGGAAGCTTTGCCGATACAATCCGCGAGCTCCGAATGATGTGTGCAAAATACCGCGAATGGATCGATGGATTACGCACAATCCGACAAGATCTGTCTGCGGAGTATAAAATTACTGCAGACAGACATATAACAAACTGCGAAACCTGTCTGTCCAGAATGGAAAAAGGCGTGGAGCTGCTGGAGCAAAATGAAAACATTCGTATCGCATTCCAGTATATGAACTTAGCAATGCTGATGCAGCAACTGCATTACAACCTCCCATTGCAGAAATGGGAAGATAATGGTGCAGGTGATATCAGTCTGGTAAATCCGGTTTCTATGCCTGTTGTAACTGATGATAGTACTTGGCACAACAAAGAACAGCGGGTTTATGGCAAATGGCGTCCCTTCCAGCTGGCATTTGTGTTGATGAATCTTCGCGCCATGTACGACCGTGACTGTAATGAGCGCGGAATCGTCGATCTGATCTGGTTTCCCACCGGTGGCGGTAAAACCGAAGCATATCTGGGTCTTTCTGCATATACCATCTTTATCCGCCGCCTTATGAACAAGGATGACAAAGGCACTGCTATTCTGATGCGGTATACACTTCGCCTTTTGACTGCACAGCAGTATGAGCGTGCATCCGCTATGATATGCGCCTGCGACCTCATCCGAAAGAGTCATGAAGACTTGTTCGGCAAGAACAGAATTACCATTGGTTTGTGGGTTGGTAGTTCCACTACTCCCAACAAAGTAAGCGGTGCAGTAAAAGCGTATGAAAAGCTGTATCGTGGAGAAGGTAGCAATCCTTTTGTTATGCTGAAATGCCCGTGGTGTGGTGCACAAATGGGGCCTGTACAAAAGGGCAAGAATCAGTGGGAACTTCCCGGTTACAGGAAAGTACCGCTGGGCCGGAGAAGGTTTGGTTTTGCTTTCCGGTGTCGTAATCATCAATGCGACTTCTCGACCGAGGATCTGCCGCTGTTTGTTGTGGATGAATCTATTTATGAAGAGACCCCCACATTGCTGCTGGGTACCGTGGATAAGTTCGCAATGCTTCCGTTCCGCCCGAATGCGCAGAAAATATTCGGTTATGAAAACGGGGTAAAGAAGACTTCTCCGGATCTTATTATTCAGGACGAGTTGCATCTGATTTCTGGCCCTTTGGGTTCCATGGTAGGCCACTATGAAACACTGATTCACGAACTTTGTACCACAAGAACAGCATCCGGCGACATTCATCCAAAGATTATTGCGTCCACTGCAACTATCAGCCGTGCAAAAGAACAATGCCACGCTCTGTACGGCTGTGACCGGGATGATGTTTTTCAATTCCCCCCCTCTGGCCTCGATGCAGGAAACTCTTTCTTTGCAGAGGAAAAGCGTAATCAAAATGGGCGGCGTTATGTAGGCATATTGGCTACGGGCTCTTCGTCCGATGCAACTACCGCAATCCGCCTGTTTGCATCGTTGCTGTATGGTGCTAAAGCGATGCGGGTTGACGCGGAAAAGGATCGTGATCCCTACTGGACCAATATGGGTTACTATAACAGTATTCGTGAACTTGGACAGGCAGCCACTTGGATTCGGGCGGACATCGATCAGCATCTGGACGTTATGTATAAGCGTCGGTTCGAAGACAAGCGGTATCCGACAAAAGAAGAGTACCGCAAGAACAGACGATACATTTGGCGGGATGAGGAACTTACCAGTCGTATCTCCGGCAGCGAAGTAACTGCCAGCTTGGCAAATCTGGGAATTCGATATCCCGGCGAAGTGGATTCAGAAGGGAAAATCAAGGAACATCCCATCGATATTTGCCTTGCCACAAACATGATTTCCGTTGGCTTGGATGTATCCAGACTTGGTCTGATGACCGTGGCTGGACAGCCCAAAACCACATCTGAATATATTCAGGCAACCAGCCGCGTTGGACGTGATGCAGAAAATGCTCCTGGTCTTGTTTTTGTTTTGTACCGGCCCGGCCGTCCAAGGGACAAGTCCCACTACGAACAATTCAGGTCCTATCACTCCCGCGTATATTGCAATGTTGAACCGACAAGTGTTACACCCTTCTCAGCCCCTGTACGTGAGCGTGCTTTACACGCAATCATGGTAGGCATGATGCGGTTGGAAAGTGATGACAGATTCAATGAAGATCCGCCCCGTTTCCCTGATGATGGCCTGATTGATAAAGTCCGCAGCGTTATTGAAAACCGTGTGGATGATATCGATAGCGAAGAACTGGATGCAACACTGGACCGCATGGAATACATCCTGCAGTGTTGGGAGGACTGGAATCCCCGGAAATGGGAGCCTGCGAAAAATCCTGACTGGTCTTATGCCGATCCCGTTCCCTTAATGTATTCTGCAGGAAGTCATCCAAATGAGGCATGGGGTTCACGGGGAATTGAGACCCCCACTTCTATGCGCAGTGTAGATGCATCCTGCGAAGCCGAAGTTCTTACAAACCGCTATGTACCGAAGGAGGGCTAAGTTAATGGCACATAACAACAGACCTATGCGCAGAAGTGCCCTGATTGGTCCGTGGGGTGTTGGCGCAATTGTTCCATTTCCCAATGACGAATCTTTGATGATTGCCGGCTTGGATATGTGGCGGTACAATGATGCAACACCTTTTGTAATAAAAGATGAGCGTCTTCTGCGCCGACTGGGTGTTCAGGAATTGCGCTGGCCCCCTGATTTTCGGGAGAATAATGCCGACCCGCAAAACTGTTTCCTGAAGATTCCGGCGGTGAGATTTCCTACATGGCATTATTGTCCGTTCTGCGGCACTATGGAAAAGACTACATTCTATCAGCAACAGCCAGAATGTGAGTGCTATCCATGGCCTAACGGCAGAAAGTGCAATCCAGCATTTCGACACAGAAGGAAGCTGATTCCGGAGCGTTTCATCGTTATTTGCCCGGACGGACATATTGATGATTTTCCTGTTGCAGAATGGCTCCATCAGGACCCTGGATACAGGTATAATCCGGAAACCTGTAAAATTAGAAGAAGTACTGGTGGTACTTCTGCCTCCCTGAGTGGCGTGTACTACGAGTGTACCTGCGGAGCAAGAAAAAATATTGCAGGTGCTACAAGGCCTGGAGCATTATCCAAGATTGGGTACAGATGCAAGGGCTCTAAGCCTTGGCTCGGCATGGACAGCGATGAGGATCATCCCTGTGGGCGAACCGATGTACGCGTTGTTCTTCGCGGTGCTACGAATGTATGGTTTGCTGATACCAGAAGCTCTATTTACATTCCGACCGATGATGAGCAAGTAACCAAGAAAATCATTGCAATTCTTGATGAGTTCTTCGACGTATTAAGTGCAATGCGGGTCGATGGCGAGTGGAACAGAGGATTTATTGATATGCTCGCTGAACGCCATCGGGTAGATAAAAATGAACTGTACAATGCATTTATTCGCCGGGATCAGGGGTTGGAAGGGTTACCGGATATTACAGAAGAAATATCTGAAGACGAGTATCGGCTTGCAGAGTACAATGTTCTGATAAAATCCAGTGGCGGCGATGCACAGCGCTTCCATTCAAAGAATTATCCGATTTCCTACTACGATCCAGTCATCAGCAAATACTTCAAGAGCATTTCCCTTGTACATAAGCTTCAGGAGACCCGTGCTTTCGTTGGATTCTCACGTGCGGAACCCAGTGAGATGCCTATCTCTGAGCGAAAGAAAATGCTTAGACTGGGCAGTGAAAACTGGCTCCCAGCTATTCAGGTTCATGGCGAAGGTATTTTCTTTGAATTCAACAAGGAAGCGGTGGAAGAATGGGCGCAACGGCCTGCTGTCTTGGCACGGCTGCGTAACCTTCAGGATTCTTACCGGAACTCAAAGTTTGGTGCAAATGTCACCGGAGATCTTCGCCCGGAATTCGTTTTGATTCATACTTTTGCCCACCTGATCATCAACCAGCTCAGCTTTGAATGTGGCTATGGCAGTTCCTCTATTCGTGAAAGAATTTACTGTGAAAAAGCAGAAAATAAGTATGGTATGTACGGTGTCCTTATTTACACAGCTTCCGGTGATTCTGAAGGTTCCCTCGGCGGTTTGGTTCGCCAGGGTGCAAAGGATCATATAGAGGATACGATCCGTGATGCAGTACGGAATGCCGCATGGTGTTCTTCGGACCCAGTTTGCATTCAGTCTTACGGACAAGGTCCGGAATCCTGTAACTTGGCAGCATGCCATAACTGTGCGCTGTTGCCGGAAACCTGTTGCGAATGCGGCAACAGGCTGCTGGATCGCGGCACAGTCGTTGGCACGCTGGATAACAAATCCATTGGATTTTTTGCTGAATTACTGGAACAGTGAGGTGATTGTATGCTTGTTATCCTGTCTCAAAAGGTGGATAGTGAGTCTTCCTACGCAGATGAACTATTCAACTCATACCATTATCCCGCCAGGTATAAAAATCAACTGCACGAAGGAGATATTTTCATTTATTACCAAGGCAATCGATACGACAAGAGTCAGCGGTACTATTTTGGAGTGGGCTCTGTTGGCGAAATTCAGACTACAGATGGAGAAAACTACTATGCTAAACTTCTGGATTGCCACCAGTTTGAACGGAAGGTTCCAATTTATCTCCCTGACGGTGGATATATTGAACAACTTGGTTTCGAAACAGTTCGAAAGAGCCTCAATCCTCCTTGGCAAAGTTCTATTCGTCCGTTGTCCCAAGAAGCCTACGATTATATATTAAAAGCCGCTGGTATTCAGCTATCTTCTGAGCCTGTGCATCAAGACTCGATAGACGTGTTGAAAGATAAGTTAAAGCTTGCTGTCAGAGACTTTTATGTCGAGGGTAATTCTTCGGCAATACATCGTATCGAAAGCATTGCGTCCGCTATCGGCCGGGCAACATCTACTTCCGGAAAAGAAAATGAACATATCCAGTCTTCTCGCTATAGTCCGACAGTGAGTCAAGTTGAAAAGCTTTCCCGTTTGCTTGATTATTGTAAAACTATGAGAATGTCATATTCTTACAAACCGATTTTAATTCTGGCACTACTTCACTATGGTGACCAAGATGGCTGTATTTCTATCGAAAATGCTGCAGTCTATTTTCGTGAATACTATTCAAATAGGAAAGCACAAGGACTGGCAATTGAGAAGAAACAGTGTATATATCTGAGAGACGATGTGACAGATGCACAAATAATCGCAAATCTCCTTTCCAACCCCGTAAAGGCATTAATAGAGAGCGGCTTTTTCTTTTATAACGAAGACTCGCATGTATTTTCTGTTTCTCCAGACATCTGGAGCACAATTGACAGATCCAATAAAGCTGCGATTATGAGAATATGTCGTCAAAAACTGAAAGACTACTACAAAGACTAATCGAAATGGGAGGATTGTTATGGCCGATGTCCATTCTCCGGAAACCAGAAGCTATAATATGTCCCGTATTCGTGGAAAGGATACTAAACCAGAAGAACTTGTCAGAAAATACTTGTTTTCTCAAGGATTCCGATACAGAAAAAATGACGCTCGGCTTCCAGGAAAACCGGATATTGTTCTTCCCAAATATAAGACTGTGATCTTTGTAAACGGTTGTTTCTGGCACGGGCATAAGGGCTGTCACTATTTTGTGTGGCCAAAGAACAATGCGGAATTTTGGAAAAAGAAAATAGGCTCCAACATTGAGCGCGATGCTAAAAATCACGCCCTCCTCGCCAAGCTCGGATGGAATGTGATTGTAGTTTGGGAATGTGAACTGAAACGATCAACAGCTGAAGAGACACTCAATTTCTTAGTACATTGCATCGTGCAGCGGCAGTCATATGATAACAGCAACTAAAAGTTTTGTATTCTCCAAGAAAAGCAATTGCGTGACAACATTTTTTCTGCCTATTGGGATACAAACCGCTACTCTTATCAAAAGGACCGCACCTGCTCGTATGAGCAGGTGCGGTCCTCTGAAATGTTGCTCGTATTGAAGGATATCTAATTCAGTCTGAAATAGCAGGTATTTTTCCCACGGCCTTCTTTTTTCAGTTCACCGGCTGCAACCAGCTTGCGGAGGGCGCCCTCAATGGAACTGTCGCTGAGCGTCGGACAAAGCTCGCGGATGTCCTGCTTATTGAACCGCCCGATTCTATTCTTGCTTGCTCTGTGCACCATTTCCAGTGCGGGCAGCTTGGTTTCAACAAGCGCCACACGATCCTCAAAGTCCTTATAGGCTGCAAGTATTGTTCCAAGCAGATATTTGATAAAGGGCACTACATCCTCGGCGCCTTCGTGCCAGCCGGTTTGCGCCTGTGCAAGCGCATCGTAGTACAGATCTTTGTTTTTGGCGATTTTGGCTTCAAGGGAGATATACTTTCCAACATAAAAACCATTTCGGTACAGAAGCAGCGTTGTGAGCAATCTGCTCATTCTTCCGTTTCCGTCATTGAAGGGGTGGATGCACAAAAAGTCATGGATGAAAACCGGGATTGCAATCAACGGTTCCAGTTCCATATTTCCAATCACACGGTTGTATTCCTCGCAGATTCTGTCCAGCGCTTCCGGCGTTTCATAAGGGGCAAGCGGCGTGAACAGCGTTTTCACATGACCGTCCGGATAGGTGGCAGTGATATAATTCTGCACGCTTTTTGTGCGGCCCGCAAGCGGGTTATTCATGTGGCTGTACAGGATTTTGTGAAGCTGCAGGATATAGTTCTGCGTAATTGGTATCGCGTCAAAGCTCTCATGAATGATACTCAGCACATCGCGGTATCCAGCGATCTCCTGCTCATCTCGGTTCCTCGGCGTGGTTTTCTCCTCGACGAGCTGCCGGATTCGGGTACTCGTGGTGACGATGCCCTCGATGGCATTCGATGCCTCAGTGCTCTGTATCTTGGCAATCTCCACGAGCTTTTCGAGTTCCTCCGGACGCTGCTTTAAATACAATTCCTGCTTTCCAGCTTCCTTGTATATGGCCGCAATCAGGCCAAGAACATCCGAGTCCCACTTCTGTTCCTTAATTGCAGAGTAATTGAAGGTTCTCATCCCCTCACCTCCATTCGATTTCCCTTAAATGATAATATAAAATAAGGGAATAGTCAATGGGCTGTGCCATAAACCCCTTACTATTATGCCTGTATTAAGGGATTTATACTCAGAGACTCGGATAGCTCTCCTGTTTCCAACTGTAAAACGCCTATTCTTTGTTTATTGCGGCTCAGCCTTTGAGCTGCATGCCTTTCAGAAATCTCTTGCATAACACCCTGCTCAGAGTTACAATGCAGACGGTCTGAAACACGAAACGCTTCCCGTCCGGCACCGGTGAACTTTCACCGAAAACCGGGCGGGAAGCGTTTTTGACCACATAGATTACCACAGACGGCGCTGGAACACTCGGAAACAGTGGAGATAAGAGCGCCAAAGAGTAAGTAAAACAAATAGAAAATGGCTGAAAATCGCTATAAACGCGCAGAAAAAGTTTTCCCGATAAGTTTGGGAGAATACGCCCAGCCGGATCGCCTAACTTCATAACGGGGTGTTGCGCAGTTGGTAGCGCGCCTGCTTGGGAGCAGGAGGCCCAGGGTTCGAGTCCCTGCACTCCGACTACCTTTCTTTGAAAAACCGCCTTTTTAGGCGGTTTTTCTGCGTTAAAAGTTCGACTTTCAGACTGCATTTGACCACATTTCAACTGTGGTCAGAGATGTGAAATGGCAGTAATAACTGCGGTGCAGAAAAACTGTGAGAACCGTAAAATCCCTAACCCATCCCTAATTGGCATAGCTCAAGTTTTTTCACCCCAAATACGACGGAAACTTGAATTTTCCAGCATTATCCCCTATAATGATTCTACGGTGAGCCTTTGCGCCACCAAGGCAGCCGTGTGGGTGTATTCCCACGCGGCTTTTTGCAAATCTAATCAACTCGAATGGGATATGGAGCAGTAGATAGAGGTGTGTATCTGGTAATATGGTCGAATAGATAATTCTCGAAACACAGTAAAAAATTATAATTAGACAAATGAAAGTGTTTTGTTGATATAATAGTCGACCAGCCGATTTATAATGGAGGGGGATGTGAATACATGCAAAAAGTAGTATCAAATGGCTTAAAAATCGATTTACATATTCATTCTATCGTTTCATCTCATAAAGACGGCACAAAAGTTAAGAATAATACCTTAGATAACATTCCGCTATTAATAAAAAAGCTCAATGATCAGAATGTTAATATCTGCTCAATTACAGACCATGACACTTTTTCATATGATTTTTATGTAGCTCTAAAACAAGCGGAGAGCGAGAAAAACTCTATTCAAAAAGTCCTGCCTGGAGTTGAATTTTCTGTTTGCTTTTTTGATGGTGACAGAGAAAGTGTCATTCATGTGGTTGCCATTTTTTCTGATGAAGATGAGAAAAAGATTCAGGCAATTGAGGAACTATTGAGAAAAAATCCTCCAACCTATAAGCTTGCATACAAGGAAGAAGACTTTCTCGACTTATTACGAAGAATTAATATCAATACAATTCTCATTGCACACCAAAAAAACACATTAACCAGTACTAAAGCACGCAAAAATGATGCCAATACATTAGGAGAGTTCAAATTCTTAGAGTTCGTGTATACTGATTATTTTGAAGCGTTCGAATTTAAAAATAGGCGGAATGAAATTCTTAATAAGGCTTATCTATTCCAAAAACATTTAGAAAATCAAATCAGATTTGTAACAGGAACAGATTGTCACGATTGGTCTGTATATCCGTCCGAAACGCCTGAGGAAATTATTTCTGACTTTCCCTATACATACGCAAAATGTTTGCCTACATTCAAAGGATTGGTAATGGCTATCACAGATCACACCAGGCTAAAAACCGTTAACAGTTTTTTCACTGCGACAAAATACACCCTTCCATCTATTTCTTTCAAACATGACACTAACGATGTCGTTATTCCTTTATCTAAAGGTATAAATGTGATAATCGGTGATAATTCGGTCGGTAAGTCATTGCTACTCCATGCAATAACTGGTTATACAAAACCTACATATTTACTGCCAAACCAAGTGAAAGCTGGATACAGAAAATATCTTGCGCAGTTAAATAGTGTTTACACGAGCGATATGGTATAATGGGAGCAAGAGATCCGAAAGAGGTGTTCCCATGAAGAATGAACAA
>PPYE01739812.1_pt1 | contig 58809 bp, 61 predicted proteins | sample 1559881 | NCBI WGS metagenome assembly PPYE01 (sample SAMN08240022, study PRJNA423297) | Human gut metagenome, whole genome shotgun sequencing project.
ATCTTGTTTTTTCTAACAACTTAATGTAAGGGTAGCAAAAATATTTGAAATTACTGAAACGAATTTTTAAATATTCTTAAAACAGAAAAATCTTCTGCGATTTTAGCCTCAGAATGGAAAATCAAGATGAAAACAGCAAAACAATTGAAAAAGAAAAAACAAACACTGAAATTTTTTATCAGGGTATGATATAATAAAGTCATCAGATTGTGCAGCGAATGAAATTCCTTAGAAATGAGGTTATACTATGATTTTTTATTTTTCGGGAACCGGAAACTCTCGGTGGGTTGCAAAACAGCTTGCCTGCCTTTTGGATGATCAAACCTGTGATATCACCGCGCTGACTGAGATACCGGATATTAAGAAAGAAAAACAGATTGGATTTGTCTTTCCCATCTATGCATGGGGAGCTCCCGAACCGATGGAAGCCTTTGCCATGAAATTACCGAAGACCGGTGCATTTTCTTTTGGAGTTTGTACCTGTGGAGAAGAAGCTGGCATGGCAATGAAGCAGTTTTCCAAGCGCTATCCGCTGGACAGCAGTTACAGTTTAGTGATGCCAAACAACTACATTGTCGGTACAGATACCGATGATGAAGCGACGATTCATGCGAAAATCAACGCTGCCAGAAAAGAATTGCAGAAGATTTCCGGTGAGATCTTACAGCGCAAAAAAGTTTATCGTGTGGAGGAAGGCTCTCTTGCTGGCTTAAAATCGAGCCTTGTGAACTTTGGATTTAACAGATTTGCCCGCAGCACAAAATCGTTTTATGCAACAAGTCTTTGCAACGCATGCGGACTGTGTGCAAAAAATTGTCCAGCTCATACCATTACGATGGTCAATAACTTTCCAAACTGGGGACCTCGGTGCTATCAGTGTCTGCGCTGCATCAACGAATGTCCAAAGCAGGCCATCCAGTACAGCAAAGGTACCGAAGGCAGACGCCGTTACACCATCCAGAATTACCTGCCGCAGAACGAACAATAGTTCTAAGTGATAGAAGGAAAACGATGCGGCTGCTTTCTAATACACTGCAATCGTAAATGAAAAGGAGAACGAAAATTTGGACATTTTATCCATTGCAATTTTAATTTTTATCATCATGGAATCGATGAACGTTGCCATCCTTTATTTTTGGCCCGGCAGTCAGATCGGAAATGGAGTTGGGGTGTTTGATGCGTTTCATCACAGCGAAAGCGAAGAACAAAAATTGTTTACCTCCTATCTAGTCAACTGGGTAGCGGGAGTAAAGCTGATCTTTATTTTTCTGCTGGCAGTGATTTTGGTTGTTGGCACTGAAACTCTGAGAATGTGGGCGGTGGTAGCGATGATTCTGTCGATTGCCACCTACTTCTGGCGGCTGCATCCTACCATTAAAAAGCTGGATGCCATGGGATGTATCACGCCCAAAGGCTACTCCAAAGCATTGGGTTGGATGATTTCCGGCTTTATGGGAATGTTTACTCTGGCACTGATTCTGCATATTATAACAAAGGTGATGTAAGCATGAAAACACAACAAAAATCTGTACATAAAAAGCTGATAAGAATCTTGGCTGCGGTGCTGTTGCTGCTGACAATCTTAGCCGGGGTCTTTTTCTGGTATGTGTCCGATTACTATCGGGCCGAGGATGTAGCTCTTGAAGTGCTGGCACAAAACGATGGTATCGTAACACAGGATAATTTAACCATCCTGTCTCCATCCTATCAAAGCGATACGGCGATTATCTTTTATCCCGGTGCCAAGGTAGAAGCGGAAGCTTACCTGCCGCTGCTCGACCAGATTCGTCAGACCGGTATTACCTGCATTCTGGTGGATATGCCGTTTCACATGGCAATTTTTGATTCGAATGCGGCAGAAGATGTTATGACACAGTTTCCGGAGATAGAACATTGGTATCTTGCCGGACATTCGATGGGCGGTGCTATGGCATCAAAATTTGCCGCAGAACATCCCGATGAAGTGGACGGATTGATCTTGATGGGAGCATACATTTACGGAGATTATCCTGACGAGGATACTCTGACCATTTACGGCTCTTTAAACCAAAGTGTGGAAGACCACATCGACTACACCGAAAATATTGTGGAGATCGAAGGCGGAAATCACGCGCAGTTTGGAAATTATGGTTTGCAAAAAGGTGATCCTCCGGCTGAAATTTCCGCAGAGGAGCAGCAGAAACAAACAGTCGAAGCAATTGAAGCCTTTTTAGCAGAGCGCAATCCAGCAAATTCATAAAGAGAAAAAAGAGCGAAGGATATGTTTCATGAGTACCCTTTGCTCTTTTTAGTTAGGATAAAATGTGATGAGGAGATTTTCTTCTACCTTGGGATGTGGTACAATAAAATTAAAATTTCGAAAAGTAAGGAGAAGACGATGCGCTTATTATTTAATATGGATGCAAACGACTATGACAAAAACGGACGGGCGTTTGTTCGCCACTCCGCTCGATGCATTACCATCCAAAATGGAAGGGTGGCGATGGTACATAGCCTAAAATACGACTACTATAAATTCCCAGGCGGCGGCATTGAGGAGAACGAAACAAAGGTTCAGGCACTCATCCGCGAAACCGAGGAAGAAGCGGGGCTTGTTATTGTTTCAGAATCGATTCAGGAGTTTGGTTATGTCCATCGGGTTGAAAAGAGTGACCACATGGATGCAGACTATTTTGTGCAGGATAATTTCTATTATCTGTGTGAGGTACAGAAAGTCAAGACGAGCCAGAAACTTGACGATTATGAAGCGGACGAGCACTTTACCCTTGAATGGGTGGAACCAGACAAAGCTATCGTGGTAAACCGAACGGTTGACCATGGTCCAAAGGAACAGAACATGCTTGAACGAGAGGCAAGGGTGTTGGAAATTTTGAAGGCAGAAGGGTATTTAAAGTAATATAACATTTAATTTTTTCTTATCCACAAATGCAAAAAAGATAAACACTGCAACGAAAAAAGCGGCTGTCTGAAAACAAATTTTTCAGACAGCCGCTTTTGCATCAGTATAAATTATTGTCCTATGCTTTAATTTAAGGGATTTACGATGTGATCAAACTCGTCGATCATAGATTGTAAAGTAATACTTTCCATTGTTTCTTTAATTGAGTCCTCAATTTTGTTATAAGGAGTTTGCAATACCTTACGAATATTCTGAGCTACCGGGCATGGACGGCCCTGACAGGGATGAATCCCAATAATAGAAGCAAGTCCATCTGGTTCTAATGCAGTATAGATCTGATATAGTGTGATCTGGGAAGGGTCTGCACACAATTCTGCACCGCCGGTTCCCCGCGGAACAGTGATGATGCCTGCCTTTTTTAAAGAACTGATAATGTTGCGGATGATAACGGGATTACATCCGGTACTTTTGGCGAGGAGATTGCTGGTCACTTTTGCAGTTCCCTTAGCTTCATGGATGAATATCAAGCAATGAACTGCAATGGAGCATTTCATACTGATTTGCATAATATGTCCTTTCAATAAAAAGTGAATGATATTTTCAATAGATGTAACTCTTGACATTACATCTATTGGATGCTAAACTGTAAACGATGTAAATTTAATTATTACATCATTTATTGTATCGAGATTCCCGGAAAGTTTCAAGAGAAATGGATATAAAAATAGAAAATCTGCAAAGAGATTATGGGTGATACAGCAGGAAATGAATGTTGACGGGATTATGAGATATAGAAAATAAGCGATCAATGAGATGTGTCAGGAGATTAAGGAGGAATTGCATATGAAAATTTATCAGATTTGTTTTAGCCCGACAGGAGGAACAAAAAAGGTTTCATCACTTTTGACCTCTGCACTGGAGGGGGAGAGTGTTTTAGTTGATCTGACAAATAGTCAGGCAGATTTTCACAGCATTGCGCTGACAGAAGAGGATGTTGCAGTGATTTCGGTTCCGTCCTATGCAGGCCGTGTTCCGGCAGTTGCTGCTGAAAGACTGGCTATGATAGATGGTCATGGAGCTCGTGCAGTTTTAGTTTGTGTCTATGGAAATCGTGCCTATGAGGATACATTGGTGGAATTGCAGGATGTTGCAAAACAGGCAGGTTTTTGTGTAACAGCAGCCGTTGCTGCAATTGCAGAACATTCCATCGCACGACAGTTTGCTGCCGGCAGACCGGATGCACAGGATGCTCAGCAACTGTCTGAATTTGCAAAACATATTCAAACAAAACTTTCTGCTGGAGATACTGAAGAACCTACTATCCCAGGCAACCGTCCTTATAAAAATACGGGAGGAGTCGGCATGATTCCAAAACCGACCAGAAAGTGTACACAGTGCGGCGTATGCGCAAAAGAGTGTCCTGTTCAGGCAATTGACAAGGATAATCCTAAAAGAGTCGATGATAAGGTATGTATCTCCTGCATGAGATGTGTTTCGGTATGCCCACATAAGGCGCGTCGGGTAAATCCTGTTATGCTGTTCGCTGCTGGTCTAGCACTTAAAAAGGTATGTTCGGACCGAAAAGAGTGTGAGTTATTTATATAGGCAAATAGATGTGACAGTGGCTTTTATAAGCTGCTGTCATTTTTTGTTTCATAGATTTGAAAGTGTTTCAGGCCGGGTATTTGATATCCGGCATTTATTTTTGATTTCGGAAATAAAAAGTTTAAAAATAAAGGTAAAGTGTAGTAAACCAGTGGGAAAAGCAGTTATACTTACTATAATAGTAACAAGACTAAATGAGAAGTACAACATCATTTTTACATGATTTTAAGTTTGTGGGTTTATTAATCTGTCCATCAGGGAAATGGAGAATAAGAGAATCTATCACAAGAAAGGACAAGAGCGGATGAACAGAGAAAAACTAAATGAACAGCTGTTTGATGTTTTTCTTGCAGAGGCACTGCGGCAGATTGAAGAGGAAGAACTTCAAAAATCAGAAAAGCTTTTTGAAGAACGTAAGACGGAGGATTATGTCCCGTCCAAACGATTTGCGAGGAAAATCAAACGAGCTTACCGGATGTATGCTATTAAACGTTCTTTAAGAAGTCAGACAATGCGGCGGGCATCGAGTATTCTGCTGATAGTGGGGATGATATCAGGAAGTCTGATCTTTTTGGCTGAAGCAAATGGCTTTTCCCTTTATGAAACAATCTTTTTGAGAGAGGAGCGCTATACCTCAATCCAAACATACAAACAGATTATTGCAGAGGATCACGAAGAATCAATGGAATATTTCTATTTTCCTAAGTATATTCCGGTTGGGTTTGAGGTGATGGAAGAAATATCAAATGATATGACATACTATATACGTTTTGAAAAAGAAGATTTATATTTTTGTATTTCACAACGTTTGAATTCAGAAAATAGGACTTTTTATATAGATACAGAAGATTCTGTAATAATTGACATAGAATTTGATGGAAAAAATGGCTTTTACAGTGAGAAGAAAGGAAAACAATCGATTTACTTAAATACAGGTAAAATATCAATCAATATTTATGGCAATATTGGAAAGAAGGAACTATTCAGAATGGCAGAAAATTTGGAACTAAAGGATCGATAAAAAAGAATACTCCCATGATTGACAGTTATATCGATTCTACAAATAGAAAAAAGGGGCGGCAGCATTTGGTGAACGCCGATAAGGAAGTAGCAGAAACAAATTAAACTTAACGACTGACAAACAGGTGCAAAATGGTGTGTCATACATTTGACACACCATTTTTTTAGCACAAAGCTATATATAGGGAAATATTCTTGCGGTTATTTCCTGTTTTTGTTACAATTATCTACAGGATATTATTTTAGAGTGCTGTTGATGGGAGGCGATTATCTTCTTCTTTTATTTTTTCTTTGATGACCTGTATTGGGTTGAGGAAGTGCAACAAGCATTTAAAATGATTTGCATGGATAAGATGTTATCTGATGGCTATTTTGATATGAGCATATATATTTATGGTCGTATTAAGAAAGATGAAATGTATGCAAAACTTGTTGCGCACAAGTCAAAATACGCTGTATTGTACCGGGGAGCATATCCTAATCAAGACAATGCACTTTCTGTGTGGAATTCAAAAGTGCAAAAGCAAGAAAGTATCGATAATGGACAAAAAATCGAACTTACTTATGAAGAGGCAAGTGCCATCGTCAATTGGGTATATAGATCTCTCAGAAACGCCCAGGAAAGGGAGAATTTTACCCAAGAGCTTCTTCGGAGAATAAAAGACTTTCATAGCATTCAAAATAGTGTTCTTTTTTCAAATGGAGTGGCATATAATGCTGCCAAAGTAGAGCTGCATTTCTTTTCATCTGTTTCTGGTGTAAGTTCTTTTATTTCTTCTCTAAAGAAGCGTAACGACACGTTAATTTTTTATAGAGGACACGCAAATCCCAATTATATTCTGCGCCCATCAATTATGCGTACGACTAGCTTGCAAGAAAATGAGAGTACGTTGTATAACGAATTGCTAATCAACTGCCCTGAGGAATTTGAGAAGTGTCATACCCATTTAGAAAAATTAGTTAAGATGCAACACTATGGTTTGCCAACGCGATTACTAGACATTACTAGAAATTTGTTGGTAGCCTTATTCTTTGCGTGCGAAAGCCAGCCCGAAACCTATGGAGAATTGATATTGATTGCTGCTAACCATCAGGAAATCAAATATCCACAAAGTGATACAGTTTCTATTTTGGCTAGCCTCCCCGTTTTTTCAGCGCAGAAACAGCGTGAGTTCTTTTCGCTAGCGAGTGATCCGCATATTTCTAGTTTACAATTTAACACTGAGATAGCGAGATTGATTCATGAAGTTAGATTAGAGAAACCAGCTTTCCAACCAGAAATAAACAAAAATGATGTTCTTAATAGTTACATTGTTTACGCACTTAAAAACAATAACAGAATTGTGAAACAGGATGGTGCGTTTATTCTTTGCGGGCTTGATAATCAATATGGTTTTCTAGAAAAATTTCGTTATAGGCAGCATGATAAAAAAGTAGTTGTATTGATTGATAAGAAGAAAAAGATCCTTGAGCAGTTAGAGGCTTTTTCTATCAATCGTGCTTCTCTTTTCCCCGAAATCGAGTGTGTTTCAGAATATCTCAAAAACAAGTATTTATAGTGTAGTTAATATTTCTTATTGACTTCTACGCATTTTGAACCCTACTTACACGAACTTAAATGTAATCCATTCCGGGTAGACCAATCACACTGAAAAAGCCACGTGTATCGGGCTTTTCTACCCGTTAAATGCGTAGGCACAAACGTCATAATAGCAGCGGGAGTAAGCGGATTTCTGCTTGCGCCCGCTTGGTTACTACAGAGCAAAGACGGAGGAAGCCGTCAAGGGCGCGGAACGTTCATCTCGACCCTTGACGGCTTCCTTTGGCTTTGCTATTTCTTGACTACGATGGCTTCCGTCAGTTTTGCCTGCAAGCGGTGTTTCATGTACTCATCCACGCCTATGTATGGCAAACCGTTTTTATCATAGAGTGTTCGCGTGCAAAGCTTGTTGATGTAGCGGTCGTAATACCGCAAGATGCGCTTCAATGCTAACGGATTACCTGCGCGGGCCGCTTCGATTACGTCCATTGGCAAAAGCACTCTGCCGTTAAAAGTTGGTTGCTTCATGTTAGTGCCCCACTCCTTTGGATTTTAAGTCTTTTCGCAGTTCGTTCAGTGCCTTTGTTCTGTGTCGCTGGATGGCGCTACGTGACATTCCTGCAATACCACCACTCTCACCATCTGTCAGCTCTAACGCACAATACAGGATCAAAATGCTTTGCTCCTGTTCCGGCAGGCTTGCAAAGGCATCAGCCACCAGCTCGTCCTGGATATGCAGAGCGTAGCCGTATGCCGTGAATAGGATGCTGTCGCTTGGGTATTCGTCCACCGTGCAGAGCTTGTCCATTTCATGCTGTGGTAAGGCGCTGAACTCGGTTTCCCGATTCCGCTGGCGGCCCAAATCCCGCAGGTGGGTTCTGGCCTCGTTGCGGAGGACGGTTTTGCAGAAAGCGTCAAACCGGCAACGTTTTCCATAATCATTAGGGATATATTTCATCTTCTCACCCCCGATCTGCGGGAGAGTGAGAAGATGTGGCCGATTGCGCCGCCCTTGTGCCTATGTTGTTGCGGCAGCTCCGGCCCGCTCCGAAACGCCGCCATATTAGCCCAGTGGAAGTTGATGTAATTTGAAGGCCATTTACACTGTATAGTACATCTTTTTGCCTGAACCGCTCCCACGCTGAGAACAGGCTTTTTTTAAGAAGCTATGCGTTTGGAAAACAGACTGTATTAGCATGGCGGTTTCCTCTATAGCCGTTCCTGTGTAGGGCAAACGAAAGCGGCGGCCTTGATTGTTTAAAGCCGCCGCATATTCAATCGGGCATGGGAAAAGAACTGCTGGGCGACGGCTTTTTTATTTTGCCGTCGCCCGGCAGTTTTGGAGTTTATTTTACATACTGTTCTAATTCTTTTGCCGCTGTTTCCACTAGCTTTTCAATGTTACCGTTCTTGTCACGAATCACTTTGAGATTGATACCATCGCTTGCGCTACTGTCACAGTAGGTGTTGTGGTCTGCGTCATAGAGAATGTGGATGATTTTTCCGTCATACATCCATTTTTGAGTGGCTTGGTCATAGGAAACACCAAATGCGGTGTAGGCATCTAAACTATCATCACGATAGTTCGGATCGCCCATTTCAAAACTGTCGCTGTTCCCGGTAATTCCAGCCGCGTCAAATTCTGCTTTGATTTCTTCCTGCTTTTCAGTTCTTGCTTTGAAGTCGGCGTCCGAGGACTGCTTCAACCCTGTCAGGGTGCCATTGGTGTCTTTAATCGGCTCTACATCTACAACACCATCCTCAAAGAAGAACGAGTTTATGTTCTCTGCGCTGACCTGATCTTTGAAATAACGCACCATCTGACCGTTATAAAAGAAGCGGTCTTTCTCCTTATCGTAGGTCATACCATAGGGTTCATAAATGGAATACTGCTCTGAGATCTCTGCACGGCGAGCTTCCTCCGACTTGGCCTGCTCCTCAGGAGAAATCACTTCATCGCTTTCATAGGCCTCTGCCGTAGAGGTGGAATTCGAGGAAAAAGTATCGCCGCTGTTATGGGCTTGTTCCATGGGGGTTGAACTGGTCGTTGTTTGCTTATTAGGCTCTTGTGCGGCCGCAGCGTTGGCCGCACAACCGCTCAACGCCGCTGATACGCAAAGTGCCATAGTGAGTGCGAGAATTTTAAGATTGCGTTTCTTCATATCTGAAACAACTCCTTTCTGTTGATGCTTTTATGTTACCAAAACTTTTTGGGATACTATTGTGGCGAATATGTTTTTCATATGTAGTTGCAGAAATATGGAGCGGTGATAAACACCGCCCCATATTTTTAGAATCGAATTGTAAATAAAACACCTCTATTTGTGTTCTCTATACGGTATTGCGCTTGATGTTGTTCCAGAATGGTTTTGACAATGTATAATCCCAAGCCGCTCCCACCGGTTTTCTTGTTGCGGGAATGTTCCACTCTGTAAAAGGCATCAAACAGTTTTGGAAGCTCCGAATCAGGAATATGAACACCTGTGTTTTCCAGTAAAAACCGAGCCGTCCCTTCTTCTGCAAAAGCGGTCAAATAGATGGTGCTGCCCTCCGGCGAGTAGGCAATCGCATTGGACACCAGGTTATTGATTGCTTTTTGCAGCAGCGCCTTGTCACCGACAACGCACAAATCGGGAGTAATATTTTCCTTCCAATCTATACCTTTCTGGATAATCAAATCTTCAAACAGCGCATATTCCTGCTTAAGCATATCTGAAAACTGAATGTTTTCTTTTTTCAGCCCTACTTTTGAAGATTTCATGCGGGATACAGTCAGAATTTCCTGCACCATGCCTTCCATGGTGTTGATGATTTCCAACGAGCGCATCAGGTATTTATTGCGATCTTGATAATCCCCGATATTTAGGATCATACCCTCGGTTTGTCCCTTAATGACTGTAATAGGCGTTTTCAGTTCGTGAGAAACTGCGGAAAAGAAGTCTAATTGCGCCTGCTCCAACGCGCGTTCTCGCTCAATATCTACTTGTAATTTCTCGTTGGCACTTTTCAAATCTGTCATGGACGCATTTAGTCGTTGTGACATTTCATTTAGGCTATACGCCAATGTTCCAAGTTCATCCGTTCGGCCTTCTTTACATCTCCAACTAAAATCCAGTTCTGCCATTCTTTTTGATACATCACTAATACGCAGAACAGGTCTGGTCACATAATGAGAATAAACAATAGAAGCCAATACAGCAACCAGCAGAACTACAAAGAGCAGGACGACGAAAATGCCTCCTAAAGTATCTTTTAGTAAATCAACTTCCTGTGCGCTTCCTGCAACCGTTAAGGTGTAAACCTCGTCTGAATCTGCAAATGTAAAGATATAACTGTGTGTCGCTCGATATGCTGCCGGATCTTCACTTTCAATCGCTACTCCACTTGTGACAAAAACAGGGAACGCTGAGCTGCTTTGTGACGGAAGTTCAATTTCGTTATTAGAAGAATCAAATAACTGGATCAGCACACCGTTCTGATTTAATACAAATTCGTCAAAGAGTTTGCCGCTTTCCAATGGAGTGACACGCTCAACTTCTGCAAGGAATAAATTTACTGCGCTATCTAAACTCGTATCAAGGGTTGTGCTGTAAGTTTTGGGGACAAGCCACGCGATAACACCATAAGTTATCATGCAGCAGAGGCTCGTCAATAAGAATGTGACGATGAATATTTTCGCAAATAAGCTGCATTTAGCTTTCTTTATCAATTTTATATCCCACCCCTCGAATTGTCTGGATAAAGTCGATTCCCAATTTCTTTCTTAGATTTTTAATATGGGTATCGACAACACGCTCGTCCCCAAGAAAATCATATTTCCAAAGACGATCCAACAAATTCTGGCGGGTAAGAACGCGCCCTTGATTCAAAAGCAATTCCCGCAAGACTTCAAATTCCCGCTGCGTCAATTCGTGGGATTCTCCATTTACCGAAGCGGAGTAGCTGTCTAAATCCAGAATCAAGTTTTTATAGGATATTGTTTGATGTTCCTGATCTAGAATCATCGTACTCCGCCGTAGAACCGCAGCGATTTTACGAATTAATATTGGCATAGAAAATGGCTTTGTAATATAATCATCTACTTGCAAATCCAATCCTTTGATTTGTTCTTCCTCCCCATTTAGGGCAGTGAGCATGATAATGGGGACTTGTGATTGTCTGCGAATCAGCTCGCAGACTGTAAACCCATCAATTTTAGGCAGCATGATGTCCAATAGGATCATATCAAAGTGGGCAGAAGAAAACAGCGAAATGGCCTCCATGCCGTCACTGGCAATCACAGTTTCATAGCCAACTTCTTGTAAAAAATTTTTCAAAAGGTCTTGGATGTCCAAATCATCCTCGACAATTAAAATTTTCTGCATAGTCATCCCCCTTTCTAACAAGTATATCACAGCAATTTGTGATTAGCGTGTAGTTTGCTCATATATGCAAATTTCTTTGTAAATTAGGCAGTGTGAACTTCTATTTAGCGGGCAGCTTCCGTCCTTTCAAGCGTATTATTAGCGAAGCAAAAAACAAGGGTTTGGGAAGCTCCCAACAAGCAAACATCTCCGCTTCGGCAGCAGGCCGGAAACGGAGATTTCGCGGAAGTGTAGCCACACTTCCTATGCTTGCTCTGTTGTGACTTTCCCGGAAAGGACGGGAACGGAATGGAAAAGAAACGAAGCCCCAAAGAGAGCGATTATCTACCAAAACGAGGAAATCCACTGCAAGAAACCGTCTGTTACAGGCTCGGCGGAACGGTTTATGAAGTACATACTTCCTGTGGCGGTACAGAACTGCTCTATGACAAAATGGTGCGGCTCATTCGGTCGGAAGCCATTGCCGAATCTGCTGACAAAAGGGACAAACCGCAGTATAATAAAGACAGCAACCTGTTTGTCGGGCGTTCATTACAGGAGGAATGAACATGACAGCAAACACCAATTATCCCGACAACATTACCGCTTTATACGCCCGCCTGTCCCAAGAGGACGCGCTGGACGGCGAGAGCAACAGTATTACCAATCAAAAGAAAATCCTTTTGAAGTACGCAACCGACAGCGGTTTCCCCAATCCCACGTTTTTCATCGACGACGGCGTTTCCGGGGTGACCTTTGACCGTCCGGGCTGGAATGAGATGATTCGTCTGGCCGAGGCGGGAAAGGTCAGAACCGTTATCGTCAAGGATATGTCCCGCATGGGGCGCGACTATCTGAAAGTGGGCTATTATACCGAGAGTTTCTTTGCCGAGCGCGATATTCGGTATATCGCCATCAATGACGGCGTGGACAGCGACAAGGGGGACAACGATTTTACCCCTTTTCGTAACCTGTTCAACGACTTCTACGCCCGCGATACCAGCAAGAAAATCCGGGCTGTTATGCGGGCCAAAGGAAACGCCGGGGAACACCTCTGCACCAATCCGCCCTACGGGTATCAGAAAGCCCCGTCAGATAAAAAGAAATGGATTGTGGACGAGGAAGCCGCCGAGGTTGTCAAACGGATTTTTGCCCTGTGCATTGCAGGGAAAGGCCCCATGCAGATTGCCAAGCTGCTGACCGCCGAACACATCTTGACCGTCAAGGCTCACTATGCCCAACGGGACGGAAAACCGCTGCCGGAGAAACCGTATCAATGGAGTCCGAAGTCTGTCGCGGGAATTTTGGAGCGTCCAGAGTACAACGGCTGCACGGTGAACTTCAAGACCTATTCCAAGTCCCACAAGCTGAAAAAACGGCTGCACAATGCCCCGGAGAACCAGCGGGTTTTCCCCCATACCCAGCCCGCCATTATCGACGAACAAGTCTTTACACGGGTACAGGAGCTGCGGGAGAACAAGCGCCGCCCCAGCAAGACGGGGAAGCAAGGATTATTCTCTGGACTGCTCTACTGTGCGGATTGCGGGGACAAGCTGTATTTCTGTACGACAAACAGCTTTTCGCCCAAGCAAGACCACTATATCTGCTCCAACTATAAGAGCAATACGGGAACGTGTTCCGCCCACTTTATCCGGGAAGAAACGCTAAAATTGTTTGTGTTGCAGCGGATTTTCGATGTGACGGCATTGTTTTTTGACGATGCCATGGCATTTGAAGAAGCCGCGAGAAAGCAGCGTTTTCAAGAAGCGGAAAAAGAGGCCAAGAAGCGCAAGCGTGAAATCGTCCAAGCGGAAAAGCGCATTGGCGAACTTGACCGGATTTTCAAGCGCATCTATGAGGACGACATCAGCGGGACGATCAGCCATGAACGTTTTTTGAAACTCTCCGCTGACTATGAAGCAGAACAAAAAGAACTGACGGAGCAGGTCAAGGTATGGCGTGAAGCGGTAGAAACCTTTGAACAGGATCAAGCCGATTTCGCCAGCTTTGCAGCCATTGTGCGGAAGTATGTGGGCATCCGGGAACTGACACCCACCATCGTCAATGAGTTTGTAAAGAAGATCATCGTCCATGCGCCGGACAAGTCCAGCGGACACCGTAGGCAGAAGATTGAACTGATCTGGAACTTCATTGGAGAAGTCAATCTGCCGGGCGACGATCAGACGGTGAAAAGGCAAAGAAAAGGCAGGACGGCATGACTTTTCAGCCATGCCGCCCTGCGACAATTAAATTACTTCCTTATGGGCACTCGCCTTTCAGCTGTCGCCCCTTTTTATTATCATAGAAAACAAAATATCAAGAAACTAACCGATATACGCATGTCATACACTGTCAGAAATATTGCTGCTATTATGCGAGAAATGAAATTATAGGCAGCGCCTCTACAGTAGAGCGAGAAGGAATGCTCTTATTTGGATTTGATTGCCAGGTCACCCATCTTGGTTTTTGCTATGGCATCAATTTTGCCGTCAACAAATGTACCATCGATGGTATAAGCTATTTTTCCAACCGGTGTCTTCAAATCTCCCTTAAATGAGATGTTTCCATTTTCATCGATGCTGCCGCCTGTGAATTCATTTTCATTTTTCATAAAGAAGATGGTTCCTGACAGGGCATTGCCATCGATATTCAGATTAACTTTTCCGTCCATGTCGCCCATAGGGGTGGAAATGGAAACATCGTATTCATTCTTTGGCATCTGAGATGCCTCCTTTTCTTGTGTTTTAGGGGTAATTAACGGAATCTTGGCCGCATGATTATTTAAACTGTCAGTAACAGCATTAGGACCGCCACGACGCTTGGTGGTATCAATACCAAGCAGTTTGCCCAAATTTCCGCCGAAGATCTTTCTTTTATCCTCATCAGAAAGAGGGAGATAGCCATATTTCCACTGCAACTCCTCTGGAATCTGGAAATCCGTCAATCCAATAGATGCAGCACCGATTTGAGCACCATAACCTGCACTGTCGGTTCCCCAGATAATACGGTCAGGACCGACAAAACGAATAGCTTCTCCAAGAATATGAGCAAACTTATATGGTGCAGAGATGGCCCACGGAACTAACAAGCTTAGACAGAGGTAGACATTTGGGTGTCCCAGTGCAACCATATTCATAGCATCGGTGAAAGGATAGCCCATATGAAATGCGACGATTTTGAGGTTAGGAAAGTCGCGAGCTACATCATCAATCTGGGTAGGATAGCAGTATTTACTCTTGCCTGGTGGTACCCAACTGAATCCGGCATGCAGGCAAAGAACGACACCTAATTCTTCTGCACGTTTATAGAAAGGCCATAGTTCTGGATCATTGATATAGGTGTCCTCTGGGGAGTAATATTTAAAGATCTTTGCGCCTTTATCTACCCAATATTCCATTTCCCAGATGGCATTTTGTACGCCTCTCTTTTTGATAGGAGAAATGTTTGGATTGATGATAAAGCGATCCGGATGGGTTTGTACTGCTTTCCAGGCATCCCCATTGGTACACCAACGGCTGGAATATCCAGTAGTATCCATCATGGATTCCGGCAGGATGCAGGCTACATCTACGCCATATTTGTCCATTGCCCGGAGGATATTCTCCGGATCGGTGCTCTTTTGCAATTCCCATGGCTCAAGGGTGCTCATGTATTCTGATGGGGCACCCTGTATTGTTGGACGCATGATGCCATCAATGGCGTTCCACCACATCTGTACGCCCGGGAAATGGTTGATTGGTCCCATATCACCAATGATATGACACTCTGGGTCAATTTTGAAGAACCCGTCTTCCCATACATTGCACTCGGTGATGATCAGACCAAAAGCACCTCTGGCGCGGGTTGCATACCATGCGTTGGTCTGTTCGGATGCAAATCCCATCGGGCCGGTGTAGCCCATGTTCATAGGTGACATGGCAATTCGGTTTTTCAGTTCGACGTTACCGATTTGGATGGGTTCAAACAAAGGGGAAAATATGAAGGAATATAGAAGCTTCATTCGCTCCAACAAGATGATTCGTTCGGCAATGATTGAACTATCAGCAGGAAAGGACATTTCAAAAATCACAGTGGTTGATATTATAGGAAAAGCTGATTTGAGCCGGAATACATTTTACGCGCACTATCAGGATATTTACGCTGTTCTTAAAGAATTAGAAGATGATTTTCTTTCAGAAATGAACCGTTGCTTGGATGAGGCTGTTCATAACAGAGAATTTTTTGACCCTCTTCCGTTGTTACGAAAATTTCAGCATTTTGTAGAGGATAGTGTAGAAACCAACAGACTGCTTCTTGCCAATCAAAATGCTGCTGCTTTTTGCGAAAAAATAAAGCGGGTTTTTATCAAAAGAGTTATGGAAAATCTGCCAACCACTGGGGTAAAGGACAGAGAAGGGTTCTTAATTTTTCTGGAATGTGTTGCAGGCGGTTTTGTCAGCTTATATCAAAAAAGTTTGAACAAAGAATCGACATTGACTTTGGACGAGATCACATCAGAAATCAGTCAGATATACACATGGGGTTTGAAAAAATATATGTAATCATGAGATTGGAAGGATAATTCTATTGCAAGAAACAAAAATAAAATTTGCATAGAGCAGTGTGTTAGACATAAAAAAAGGGGGGATAGCCAATTCGGCAATCCCCCTGAATGCTAATATATGCATTTAATGTTGATGCTTGATTAATCCACAAGCTTTTGAAAATTCCATTACAACTACTGGAATCAGCGACAGGCACAGTCCGAGCAGATAAGTTTTCCATGGCAGGACAACTAATCCAAAAGCAACGCGTATTGGTGTAAAGATAACCAGCGCCACCAACAGGAAGGATACAAGGCAGGCCCAGTTTAATTTGTGGTTGCTGAATGGTCCGATTCGGAACAGGGAGTGTTCGGAGCGCATATTAAATGCCTGTATGATCTGTGACAGAGCAAGGACCATAAAGGCCATTGTCTGACCGCCGGCTTCCTGTCCAACAGCATTTTCACCCATAACGAAAGCAATCAGTGTCAGGATAGAGAACATAATTCCTTGAAGGACAATTCGAATTCCCAAGCCATGTGCAAAGATCCCTTCATCTTTTGGACGAGGTTTTTGATTCATTACATCTGATTCTACCGCTTCCATACCAAGAGCAATTGCAGGCAGGCTATCGGTTACCAGATTGATCCATAAAAGCTGCATAGAAAGCAGTGGGGTCTTGTGCCAGAGAAGCATTGCAGTGAAGACAGTGATTACTTCGCCAATATTGGTTCCCAAGAGGAAGCCAACAACCTTACGGATATTAGCATAAATACCGCGTCCTTCCCGGATAGCATCCACAATTGTGGCAAAATTATCATCGGTCAAGGTCATATCCGCAGCGCCTTTGGCAACATCTGTTCCGGTGATTCCCATGGCACAGCCAATATCTGCAGCTTTTAAGGCAGGAGCATCATTGACACCATCACCCGTCATGGACACCACCTGACCTTTACGCTGCCATGCTTTGACGATACGGATCTTGTTTTCTGGGGAAACACGAGCATAGACAGATATCTGTTCTACTTCATGGTCCAGCTGTGTGTCCGTCATGGCATCCAGTTGTGCACCAGTGATAGCTTTATCACCGGATTTCATGATACCAAGATCCTTGGCAATGGCAGAGGCTGTTACGACATGGTCACCGGTAATCATTACCGGTTTGATTCCTGCTTTGCGGCAGAGTTCCACAGCAGCTTTTGCTTCTGGACGCGGTGGATCGATCATTCCAACTAATCCCATCAATGTCAAGCCACATTCCAATTCTTCTGAGGTGGGGTGTTGGGGAACAGTGTCGATTTCTTTATATGCAATAGCCAGAACACGGAGGGCATCGGCGCTCATCTTTTCCACAATTTCCTTTGCTGCATCCAGGTTGCCAGATGTGCAGCGAGGAGCCATCATATCGAAAGCACCTTTGACGATCACCACATTTTTTCCGTTTATCTGATTAACTGTTGTCATCAGTTTTCGATCTGAATCAAAAGGAAGTTCAGCAAAGCGAGGATACTGCTGATTCAATGTTTCTTTCGACATTCCGCTTTTATGTGCAGCATAAACAATGGCTGTTTCGGTAGGATCTCCTATATGCTGTTCCTCATTGTCGCGAAAGATGACTGTACCATCGCAACAAAGGCTGGCATATTGCAGCAGCTGACGTACCTCTGCAGAGTTTTGTGTGTTGATTTCTTCAATAGAGGGAGCACCATCGACATATGCTTTTACCAAAGTCATGCGGTTTTGGGTCAGAGTACCGGTCTTATCAGAACAGATAACAGAAGCACTTCCCAGCGTTTCTACAGCAGGGAGGCGTCGAACCAAAGCATTTTTCTTAACCATTCGCTGGACACCAATGGAAAGAACGATGGTTACAATCGCAGGCAGTCCTTCCGGGATAGCGGAAACAGCAAGGGAAACAGCTGTCATAAAAATTTCCATAGGAGGAATTCCGCTGGACAGTCCAACAATAAAAATAATACCGCAGGCAGCCAGTGCCAGAATGCCAAGATACTTACCTAACTGAGCCAACTTCTTCTGCAAAGGAGTCTGGGTGTCGCCTTCATTGTCCAACAGATTTGCGATCTTGCCCATTTCTGTGTTCATTCCGGTAGCGGTTACAACAGCAACAGCAGTTCCATAAGTGATAGAACAGCCGGAGAATACCATGTTGCTTCGGTCGCCTAAAGGAGCGTTTTCCAGAACAATCGCCTCTGTATCCTTTTCAGAAGGAACAGATTCGCCTGTCAGGGCAGACTCCTCACTTTTTAGACTAACACTTTTTAACAATCTTGCATCAGCAGGGATAAAGTCACCAGCTTCCAGTCGAATTATATCGCCGGGAACTAGCTGTGCTGCGTCAATGATGCTTTCTTTACCATCGCGGATTACTCTTGCATGTGGTGCAGACAAATTTTTGAGTGCATCCAAAGCCTTTTCTGCTTTACTTTCTTGCATGACGCCCATGATAGCGTTCAGAACCACAATGAGCAGAATCAGAAGTGGCTCAAAAAATTCTTTTGGCTGTCCCTCCACACATGCGATGACAAAGGAAATCGCGGCAGCAGCCAGCAGAATCAGAATCATAACGTCTTTAAATTGTGCCAAAAAGCGTTGAAAGTTACTTTTTCTTTTCTTTTCCTTCAGCTTGTTTTCGCCAAATTGAGCTATTCTATTCTGCACTTGATCCGAACGCAAACCGGATGTAAGATCAGATTCCAGTTCCTGTATCACCTCAGATGGTGAAGCATGATAAAATGTCATTGACAAATACCTCCTTGATTGTTTGTTGACAAGAAAATTGTAATGCAAGTCTTGGATTATGTCATGGGGCAAAGCTTTTCAGGCGTCGGACTTTTTCCCTCAAAAGAATGTTTGTTACATTTTTAGACAAGAAGATGAATTTGTCCTATCCGGTATAAGAACATTGCTTTGGCTTGTTATAGATGCGGCACGATTACGATAATCTTTATGCCATATAGTGGGACAAAACAACAAAATTGTCCAACAATCAAACGAGTATTTTTGTTGTGAAAGAGAGAAAAAAGGAATATAATAGGAATATAAGGGAGTAGTCAGCACTATTCGGTGTGATAATACCAACATCCTGGATATTTCCTGGTATTATTTTAAATGACGAGACTTATCTGTATCGACAGGTAAGTCTTATTTTTTTATCTGTCGGGAGAAAAACTCTAAAAATTGGGAATAGGAGATTACTGGATGAGTACAATCAGGATAATCGTGCATATCCATGAAATTGATATGCTGTGACAGGAGTCCCTTGTGTTTTTTATGGGACAGACCTTACAGGAAAATGATTTTGTCCCTATGGGTTATAACTTTGCTGGATAATACGGGAATATTACAATTTGGAAGGAGGCAAACTATGGCAGATTCCAATATTACAAAACATGCATTGGCGACGGCTCTTCGTGAGCTGATGACAGAACTGCCATTTGAAAAAATCAACGTGGCACATATTTGTGAACGTTGTGGTATGAATCGCAAAAGTTTTTATTATCACTTTAAAGATAAATATGATTTGGTAAACTGGATCTTTGATACAGAGATTATTTTTCTTGTGAGGGATGAAGACTTAGAAACCAGTTATGAGAAGCATTGGGAATTCATAGAGAAAATATGCTTCTATTTCTATGAGAATCATGCCTTTTACCGCAAAGCACTTCAAATCCAAGGGCAAAATTCTTTTGCAGATCATTTCCGAGAATATATCAGACCGCTTTTAAGTGCCCGGCTTACTTACTTATATGCGAATGAACCGATTGATGAGTTCGCTCTGGATTTTTTTACCGATGCAATTGTGTGTACGGTAGAACGGTGGTTATTGAAGAAAGATTGTTTGCCTCCAGAGCAGTTTGTAGAAAAGATTAAATCATTGACTGAAAAAGGTGCAACATCCATCTATCGGGAGATGACACAGGAAAAAGATAAGATATCTTAAGAGTTTTTTGTTTTTTCAAACAATATAAAAAGCAAAGTAAATAACAAAAAGCGATTATAAAAAAACCAACAGCGCACTATCATTTGACAGTGCGCTGTTGGTTTTTATTTTTTGTCCGGACAGAAGAGGGGAGATATCATTGTAGTGTATGCTGGACATTTTTTTTCGGATTTGCTTTTTTCATGAGATTTGTCAAGCTGCATTGAAACAAATTACCACAAACGTTGTCTGTGTGATTTGCACCATGCACATTTCCCTGACCATCGATGAACATACAACAAGCATCGTCCGAAATAATTTTATCCAAACTTCGAGTGTCATCATAGAGTTCCCAAGGTAAGGTCTGGAAATATTGTTTGTTTCTTGCTTGTACAGAAGCCTGATAAACCAGCTGACGCGTCTTATCAGGACAGTCTGGTTGTGGGATCAGGACAGTAAAGATAGGATGAAGCTGCTGCGCATCACGGAACAGTTCCCCATTGGTAATAGATTCTGCGTCCTCTGATGAATATGAGTAAAAAACAGAATATGGCAGCCCTGCGTCTCTCAGCATAGCACACGCTTCATCAGCATCGTCATTATAGCGGAGTATCAGCATAAGATGTTTGATTTGTGAGACCTTTTCCAAGAAGATAGGCGTTATAAATTTTGGATCACAAAAGAGGAAAAATGCACTGTCAGGGTGTTCCTGCACCAGTGGAAGAATTTTCAATGAATTTGCCTGTGTAAAAAGCATCCAGGAATAAATACCGAGTTCTTCTCCTTCTTTAATCGCCTCGTGATACTGATTCAAATGTTCCAGACATTCAGGTTGATCCATTTGGAAGAAAATAACCCAAGGAATATTAAACCCCAATACGTTTTCGTTTGTACGGATATGCTGTGCACCCCAAGTAAAACTGTTGTAGCCAAGGTTCATTCCAAATTTGATCAGATGCTCTGTTTCAATATGATTTGTTGCGTTATAGATCAAGTCATAGTAAGCACTGTTTTCATTCTCCAGCATTGTGTGGGCAGCCTCAAAAAAACGGCTTTGGAATCTTCCTTTGGAAAATTGCAAAGCCATGTCTACCAAGTTCCGGATGCTTCTTTTGGGGTCCTCTTTCAAACTTTTTAACGTCTGCCGGACGGTTGTTTCGATGATGATTTTTGACATGCTGTTTTCCATGTTGAATCTCCTTCCGAAGATACAATGACAATTGAATAGTCATATTGAGATATTGGTTTTAGATAAGAAAATCATATACCGTTGCGCCGATTGAAACAATAGACAATCACAGCTTTGTGTCCCAAAAAGTAACGGAGAGGATGGGGTGTCACGTTTTTTGACTGGCACGCTTTTGTGTCCCGTGACTTTTTATATATGGTTTTCTATAATATTGCCAAACAGCCAATGCAAGGCACAGAAAGGATGAATTATATGAATCTGATAAAAGATAGTATGCAAAATTTTGCAGTGAATCAGGCCCTCAACTATATTGAAGGAAACCCAGAGGAGAATATTCCAAAGCTGATGGATCTGGTGGATCGATTTACCCCTGAAGGTTGGTATCAAAGCCAGAGAGATACCATTCGCAAAGTAATTGATGAAAAGAATAACTGGTATCAGTTGATCCTCCGGGTATATGAACTCGATCCCGGTGTCCGTAGAGCTTTCTTCCAGAACTTCCTCTTTAATGCCAGCTTAAAAGGAAGTGCCACACAGGAAGAAACCAGTGCAAAAGAAAACTGCAATGTTCCTTGGGCAATTCTGCTTGATCCAACCTCTGCGTGCAATATGCATTGTACCGGATGCTGGGCCGCTGAATATGGCAATCAGCTTAACTTGAGTCTGGAAACCATCGATTCTATCATTTGCCAGGGTAAAAAACTGGGAACTTATATGTACATTTATACTGGAGGAGAACCTTTGGTACGTAAGGCAGATTTGATCAAGATCTGCCAAATGCATCCGGATTGCGAATTTTTGTCTTTTACCAACGGCACTTTGATCGATGAGGATTTTTGCCAGGAAATGCTGAAGGTCAAAAACTTTGTTCCAGCAATTTCGCTGGAAGGATTTGAGGAAGCTAACGATTCTCGTCGAGGAACAGGCGCATACCAGAAGGTTCAAAAGGCGATGGAATTGCTGAAAAAACATCATCTGCCGTTCGGTATCTCCACCTGTTATACCAGCCATAATTATGCCGATGTTACAAGTGAGAAATTTTTCGACTATATCATCGACAGTGGTGCGTTGTTTGTTTGGTTCTTCCATTACATGCCGGTCGGAAACGATGCAGCTGTGGAACTGCTTCCATCTCCTGAACAGAGGGAGGAAGTATACCATCGTATTCGTGCTTTCCGTCAAACAAAAGCAATTTTCTCCATGGATTTCCAAAATGATGCTCAGTATGTGGGAGGATGTATTGCCGGTGGTCGCCGCTATCTCCATATCAATGCAAAAGGTGATGTAGAGCCGTGCGTATTTATCCATTATTCCAACTGCAACATTCATGAAACCAGCCTTCTGGATGCCCTCAAGAGTCCATTGTTTATGGCTTATCACAACAATCAACCATTTAATCAAAATATGCTTCGTCCTTGTCCTATGTTGGAGAATCCAGAAGCATTAAGAGGAATGGTAAAAGCAACAGGAGCTACCAGCACGGATTATCAAAGTCCTGAAAGTGTGGACCATCTTTGCGACAAAACGACGCCGTATGCAAAAAACTGGATTGAAACTGCTGACAAACTTTGGTCTGGTTGTACCAACTGCACCGGGTGCAGCAAAAAAGAGGATAACAAACTATTAAATGCCGATTGATGCTGATAATGTTGGTTATATAGGTAATGTGCTTATCAAAATAGCGGAAAAATAATAGAGACTTAAGAAAACAGGATAGGTTAAGAGGGTCCTGTTTTTGTTAAAGGTAATAAAGAGGCGACAGCTTTTTTGCTGTCGCCTTTTGTTTATCTATCAGAAGAGATGACAATATAACGCATAATAATCTTAACAGCAAATCAGTTTTATATATCAACTTCCAATAATCGGCATCGACCGAATAAATCGGTCATCATGGAGTTGTTCAGCCATAAATGCGCCAATATCTTTTCGAGAAATGCTGAATTTCATTTTTACATCGCCAAATCCTGTTTTTACTTTGCCTGTATACGGGGTATCTTTCGGAGCCATAAATCGAATCAGGGTCCACTCTAGCTCCGATGTTTGAAGCAGCTGCCCGATTGCTACCATTTCTTTTTTTGCCTGAGGAAAGGCAATTCCAGCAAGGATGCTAGGTGCAACTGTTATTAATGACTTTTTGTCCTGTTCAAAACGGATACTGGGTGTTCCCCAGTCTATGAATCTTTTTACACCCTGTTCCTTCATTGCCTGAATCAGGATTTTATGTCCTTCCAGTGACTGCATGACAGGGTATTTTCGTTTCATAGGAATACCAACACACCAGATGACAGCGTTTTGTCCTGATAAGGCTTTGGTTATCTTTTCCTTGTCCGTTATTTGACCTTGGGTGAGAGTCAGATGATCACTAGTTATTTGTACTTTTTCAGGATGACGAACATAAGCAGTTACATGATGTCCGTCTTGAAGGGCATATTCAACAGCCCATTTTCCAATTCCACCTGATGCACCCAAAATCAATACATTCATAACATCACTCCATTCATTCTTGCGTTTACATGAATAAGTATATGATGTATAATCAATAGTATCAAGTACGGTATTTTTTAATAGGTACTATCAAAAATAATAGTATTGGGGTGTTAACGTGGAACAATTTCATGAAATCGATATTACGAATTGCCCAGTAGCAAGTGTTCAGAAAATAATACGTGGAAAATGGTCGATGGTTATTATTTATTTCCTTTATCACGAAACCCTGCGCTTTAGCCAATTGAAACGAAAAATGCCTCAGGTTACGGAGGCAAACCTGACAAAAGAACTTCGCATGCTGGAGCAATATGGCTTGGTGCACCGGGAAATCTACCGTGAGGTACCACCCAGAGTAGAGTATTCTTTAACAGAAATTGGACGAAAATTTGTTCCTGTTTTAGAGGCGTTGGAGCAATGGGCAATAGAATATGAGCAGGAGCGGAAAATGCTGTGATATTTTATCACTATTCCATGCTCAAAATTGAAAAAGTTATATTTCTATAATAAGGAAATAGGACCATAAAAGGTGAAATGCTCATGTAGGAGATGATGAAAAATATGAAACGAATTTTCTTTGTGGAAGATGATCTTAGTTTAATCAACGGACTATCTTTTGCCATGAAAAAGCAAGGATATGAGGTGGATGTTTCCCGAACAAGCTTGGAAGCAGAGCAGCTGTGGATGGACGGAAAATATGATTTGGTCATTTTAGATGTGTCTCTGCCAGATGGCTCTGGTTACGATTTGTGCAGAAAAATTCGTCAGACTTCCAAGGTCCCGATTATCTTTCTAACAGCGGCGGATGAAGAAACAGATATTATCATGGGGCTTGATATTGGCGGTGACGATTATATCACAAAACCTTTTAAATTAGCAGTATTCCTGTCAAGGGTTCATGCGTTATTGCGCAGAAGTGAAAACTTTCATCTATCCGATGCGGAGCTTAACTCAAACGGAATTACAATCCAGCGCTTAAAACATGAAGTATATAAAGGCAGCAGGCAGATTGACCTGACAGCGAATGAATATAAACTGCTTTGCTTGTTTATGGAAAATCCCAACATTGTCCTTTCCGCGGAGCAGATTTTGAGTAAGCTTTGGGATTGCGAGGAAAACTATATCGATAACAGCACCTTAACGGTTTATATTCGCAGATTGCGCACAAAAATCGAGGATGATCCCAGCAATCCGCAAAAGATTGTCACAATCCGCCGGATGGGTTATAAGTGGAATGTAACAGAATGAGGTGTGCTATGCGAATTTTGGCAAATCGAAAAATGAAACACCTTTTCTGGTGGATAGCATTGCTTATCGTTGGTTTTTCCTCTATTTCTATTGTTTCTGTCAGTCTGCAATGGAAGTATTCTGTGTGGTGTGTTTTGGTATCTGCCATTTTGATGGGAGTTTTTATTGTTGCGGCTTTGTACCTGTATTTTAGAAAACAGGATCAGATTATAGAAGATGCTGTAACGCAGATACGGGAGTATCTTTCCGGTAATCAGGACGCCCGAATTGACTGTGATGAAGAGGGTGAACTGTACCGACTTTTTCACGAGGTCAATTCTCTGGCTGCAATTTTAAATGCTCATGCAGAAAATGAAGGCAGAGCAAAGTACTTTTTGAAAGATACCATATCCAACATCTCGCATCAGTTAAAAACACCCCTTGCTGCACTGAATATCTATAACGGGCTTCTTCAGGAAGAGTCCAAGGATTTTCCTGAAATCAGAGAGTTTACCGACCTTTCTGAACAGGAACTGGATAGGATGGAAGCATTGGTACAAAATCTCCTGAAAATTGCAAAGCTGGATTCCGGAACAATCGTACTGGAAAAGAGGATGGAAAATCTTTCCGAAATGATGGACTGTGTTCAAAGAAACTTTACCTATCAGGCCCAACAGGAAGGAAAAAAGCTGATCTTTTGCGGCGGTGATACGGTTACTTTGCTATGTGACCGTATCTGGCTGATGGAAGCTGTCAGCAACCTTGTCAAAAATGCTTTTGCCCATACCAAAGCTGGGGATACAATCTCCATTCAGTGGAAACAATTTGCATCGATTGTTCAGCTGGTTGTTCAAGATAATGGCAGTGGAATCCATCCAGAGGATCTTCCTCATATTTTCAAACGATTTTATCGCAGCCGTTTTTCCAAAGATACACAGGGCGTTGGTTTGGGACTGCCGTTGACAAAGGCAATCGTCGAAGCTCACAGCGGCACAATTGAGATTGACAGTGATCTGGGCAGGGGTACGACTTTTACCATCAATTTTTTGATTCCTACAAAATTGTAGGCTGGGTGTCATGTCACGGTAGGATTGTTATGTTACTCTTTCCATAACAAAAAAGAAAGAGGTGTTTAGCTTCATGAACTTGTTAGAGGTGAAGGAACTTTCCAAAACATACGGAAGAGGAGAAACTGCCGTACACGCGCTGAAAGCAGCAAGTTTTTCTGTTCCGAAGGGAGAATTTGTCGCGATTGTCGGCGAATCCGGTTCTGGTAAAAGCACATTGCTAAATCTGATTGGTGCATTGGACACCCCCACATCTGGTAAGGTGTTTGTTGACGGCAAAGATATTTTTGCCATGAAAGATCGCAATCTGACGGTATTTCGACGCAGGAATATCGGTTTTGTTTTTCAGAGCTTTAATCTGATTCCAGAACTGACCGTTGAGCAGAATATCATTTTCCCAGTACTGCTGGACTATCAAAAGCCAAATCAAAAGTATCTGGAAGAGTTGTTGGATGTACTGAATCTGACAGAACGGCGGAAGCATCTACCAAGCCAGTTGTCTGGCGGCCAACAGCAGCGTGTAGCAATCGGGCGTGCTCTGATGACGCGTCCCTCTTTGATTTTGGCAGATGAGCCAACCGGAAATCTGGATACCCAGAACAGCAGTGAGGTTATTGCGCTGCTCAAAGAAGCATCCAGAAAATATGAGCAAACGATTGTGATGATCACACACAGCAAAAGCATCGCTCAGACAGCAGACCGTATTTTGCAGGTATCTGATGGAGTACTGACTGACTTTGGGAGGTGCCGAGAATGAAAAGTTATCTCAGCCTGATTCCCATTTCAGCCAAAGTACGAAAGAGACAAAATCGGATGACGCTATTATGTATCATCATTTCTGTGCTGTTGGTTACCATGATTTTCAGTATGGCAGATATGGCGATCCGCATGGAGAAAATGCGGGTGATAGAAGAACACGGAAACTGGCATATCATGTTAAAGGAACCATCGGAGCAGCTGACGGAACAAATCACACAGCGAACGGATGTGGCAGCCTTCTCCCGCTATGATGGACTCAATTTCGATCTGTCTGAAGATTATACCATCCATGAAAAGAGCTGTGTCGTCGTAGGTGCTGACGAAGCCATTTTGACAGAGATCTATAACAACCTGACGGAAGGAGATTACCCTGAAAAATCGGATGAAATCCTGCTTTCCAACCGTGCAAAGGAGCAGCTTTCCCTGAATATTGGGGATGCAGTGACCCTGTGCACACCAGCTGGAGATTTTAACTATACGATTTCTGGCTTTGGGGGAGATGTTACCATCAGTACAAATGCTGATGTTGTGGGTGCTTTACTGAACTGGGACGCTTTTCAAAGTCTTGCCAGAGCAGAAGGAAGTAAGCTTCAACCGGTTTGCTTTGTACGGTTTGATGAGAATATCAACGTTCGCAAAGTGATTGCTGAGCTGCGCCAGACCTATGGTTTATCCGATGATACCTTGTCCGAAAATACAGCTTTGATGGGATTAACAGGGTTCAGCAGTGATTCTTATGTGATGGGAATGTACCTGGTAGCGGCAATCCTGTTTGCACTGGTTTTGGCAGCAGGAGTCTTTATGATTGCAGGAAGCCTCAACAGCAGAACTGCAGAACGAACACAATTTTTTGGAATGCTTCGCTGCATTGGAGCAAGTCGGGTACAAATTATGCATATCGTCAGACTGGAAGCGCTCTATTGGTGTAAAACAGCGGTTCCAATCGGTGTAGCAATTGGAATTGCAGGTACCTGGATTCTTTGTGGATTGCTCCGGTTTTGTGCGGGCAGTGAGTTTGTACAGATTCCTCTGTTTGGGATTAGTTTAGTAGGTATTTTTAGCGGCGTTGTTGTCGGTGTTTTGACCGTGCTGTTATCTTCCATTTCACCCGCAAGGCGGGCAGCAGGAGTTTCTCCGGTTGCGGCAGTTACCGGCAATCTTTCCGAAACAGGAAAGATATCCCGACCAATCAAAAGAAGCTTTTTAAAAATTGAAACAACCTTGGGAATTCACCATGCGATATCTTCACCCAAAAATCTGTTTCTCATGACAGGCTCTTTTGCATTGAGCATTATTATGATTTTGAGTTTTTCTGTTTTGGTACAATGGGTTCAGATGGCACTCAATCCATTAAAGCCATGGGCACCGGATGTCTTTTACAGCAGCCCGGACAATCTGTGTGAAATTGAAAAAAGCTTTGCTGCAGAGGTAGAAAGTCTCCCATATGTAAAGCGGGTATTTGGACGGATGTATCAAAGTCTTCCGGCAGAATATGAAGGAAAATCGGGACAAATTGATTTGATTTCCTATGAAAACCAGCAGTTTCAGTGGGCAGAAGAAGATCTGGTTGCAGGAAATATCGAAGCTGTCAGTGAAGGCAGCGGTGTATTAACAGTTTTTGATAAAAGCAATTCTTTGCAGGTAGGTGATACCATTCAACTGGAACAAACAGAACTTACGGTAGCTGGAGTTTTGAAGGACAGTCCCTTTGATACATCAGATCAGCCAACGGTAATTTGTTCTGAGAAAACGTTTGAGGAAATTACCGGTGAAGATGCCTATGCGATTCTGGATGTACAGCTGTCCAAAGATGCAACAGCGCAGGATGTCAAGGAGCTTTATGCATTGGCGGATGGAAAATATCACTTTTATGATAGACTGGAACAAAACAAAGATACACAAAATACCTATTATATGTTCTGCTTGTTTGTTTATGGATTCTTAGCAGTGATCACATTGATTACCATTATCCATACGGTAAACAGTATTTCGATGAGTGTGTCTGCAAGAACAAAGCAATACGGAGCTATGCGTGCAGTGGGAATGGACAGCTTACAAATTAAGAAGATGATTACCACAGAAGCCGCCACATACACAGCACTTGGACTGTTTGCAGGCTGCGGTTTAGGTTTGCCGCTGCATTATTTTCTCTATTCGCAGATGATTACCAATTATTGGGGAACATCATGGCAGGTTCCCTTTGCATCCATTGGAGGAATCCTGATACTGCTTGTGTTCACTGCTCTTCTTGCACCGCTTGCCCCTGCAAAGAGGATTTGCAATATGGCAGTGTCTGAAACCATTAATGAACTGTGATTCATATTTTATTGATGAAACAACGGGTTTGAGAAATCAAATCCGTTGTTTTTTATGCTTAAGGTCGCTTAACGCAAAGGCAAAATGATTTTCCGCAGATTTACTTTCTCAATCCAAAGTAGCTAAGAGCTGATTCCGTTAAAATCCGATCTATTATACTGGTAAATGGAATATGGAATTGTTGATAAATTTATGGTATCATTCATACAAAAAAAGATTATCGAGAAATTAGGAGCTGCTAAAAGATGATAACAAGATTTAAACAACAAGTTGACATACCGTATAGCTTACATGATATGATTGTGAATCAGATTATCTTGGAAAATGATACTGTTTATCTGCGATTTGAGCATGGATATATCCGCGCAAAAGAACCATATCCACAAGTGAATGGTAGCATTACCATTGAAGAGGTCGATCAGGATTCTGCCTGTATTTTGCTGTTAAGCGATTTGGGAAGATATGGTGATTTCAGAGGAAAGAAAATGTCGCTGGAAGACTTTTTGGATCAGTATAACGAGTATTCCTTTGAGATTGTAGATGAAATGTATGGATTTAATCAGGTGGAATATATTGGTTATCTGCGTTTGCCTGATAAAGAAGAGTCGATTCAGATGTCACTGTCCATGTACTTTACAGGTGATATTGTATATGAAACGGAAGAATAGATCCTGATTTTCTTTGAGCAAAAGTTTGGTCAATAGGGAAGGGAACCTTACAGCAAATAGTTTTATAATTAGAATAAGATAGCATTTATTTAGGACTTTCCCTTATTTTTACGAATATAGATTGAGTTGTTGATAAATTTATGGTACAATTTATCTAAATAAAATGGATGATAAAACCAAATTTGAGAGGTTGTCTTATGTTTGATTTAATAGTGGATGCTTTGGGAACCATTGGCGACATAATCATGGATATATGGGTAAATAAGATTGTGTCAAAATTCAAAAAAGAATAAGGGATTTCCAGTTTGTGGGAGTGTACTCCAGAGAAAAACCTTAGAACTCAGAGAATACACCTTTGGCTTTCCGGCTGGACGTATCATGCATTCTGTGGGACATTATTTTCGTAATTCTCAATTAGCTTAAAATAGGTAACCTGTAAGGAGGGACGATTTTTATGAGTAATTACATTATCAAACCAATGCAGACCGAAAGCGAAATGGACGGAAAAGGCCATGTTCACTATCAGTCCTATCAGGAAGCCTATACAGGGCTGATGGATGCCAAATATCTGAGCAGCATGAGCGAAGAAAAGTGTAAGGAAATCGCCCACAAATGGCCGGAAAACCTTTTGGTTGCCAAGGATGGAGAAAAAGTGATCGGCTTTGTCGGTTATGGAAAATATCATGATGATACACTTTCGGATTGCGGCGAGGTGTTCTGTATCTATGTGCTCGCCGATTATTACGGAAAAAAGGTCGGCTATGAGCTGATGAACGCAGCGTTTGAAAAGCTCAAGGAGTATAAGAGGATTGCCCTTTGGGTACTCAAAGGCAACGAAAGAGCAATCCGATTCTATGAGAGATACGGTTTCCGCTTTGATGGTACGGAGGAAACGATTCAGCTCGGTAAGCCGAACACAGAATTGAGAATGATTTTTGAAAAAGAATAAGGCAGATGATTTACCTACAACGAAATATAGAAAAAGACTGTCAACGCAGAGTCGTTGACGGTCTTTTTTTATGCCTATTCGAGCAAATCAAAGTGAATAGGCTGTCAAACTTTAAGCGATTGAGGCGGAGATTGTCCATTCAATGAAAAAGCTTTGCGCTTTTTGTAGTAGATAACGAATTGTTGTGAAAAGAATATACGACACTTGACTTATGAAATAGAGCGTATTATGATGAATGTAGTAGAAGCCCAAAAAACAATGTTTGGTGTGACAAAAGAAAGGCAGGGTGATTCTGTGCAGGGCAATTTGATTTTATCGTTAAAAGGGATTTCCAAAACATTTGATGTAGGCAGCAACAAGCAAACGGTGTTGAATGCGGTTTCTCTGGATGTAAGGGAACATGAATTTCTGGCGGTAATGGGACCTTCCGGCGCAGGAAAGACCACGCTGCTGAACATTATGGGCGGACTGGAAATTCCGGACGAAGGAGAAATCTTTTTCCAGAATAAGAAAATCGATACCAGCGATTTTAAGCAGGCATCAAGGTTTCGAGCGGAACACATTGGCTTTATCTTTCAAAACTATAATCTGGTGGATGAGCTGAGTGTGCGGGAAAATATTGAACTTGCCAGCACTATCAAGGGAAATTATAAAGAGGTCAGGGAGAAGATTCCGGCTATCTGTAAAAAGCTGCAGATAGAACAATTTCTGGACCATTATCCGATCAAACTTTCCGGTGGAGAAAGACAGCGGTGCGCCTGCGCTCGTGCCCTGTGCAAGCAGGCAGATTTCATCCTTGCAGATGAACCGACAGGAGCACTGGACAGAAGGACAACCACAAATCTGGTCCAGCTGTTTCAGCAGATGATTCAGGAAGAAGGAATCAGTGTTGTACTGGTCACCCACGATCCGTTTGTCGCAAGCTTCAGCAATCGAGTGATCTTTATTCAGGATGGAACAATTACAGACGAACTGACCTCGAATACAGGCAGGGAAAGCTTTTATCAGCAGATCGTAATGAAGTTGTAGGAGGTGAGGGGATGCTGGTCAATTTAATTCGAATGGATATGAAGAAAAACAGATGGGATTATCTGGTTTTGTTTTTGCACAGTACCATCATCTTTTCGCTCTGCAATGCATTTTCTTCCCTCCAAAGGGGAAACTACCTGCTGCGATTTTGTAATTCTCAGGATTTTTTAAGTGGATTTTATTTTTCATTCCCCAAATTTCTGTTGTTTTTGATGGTTATTTTGCTGATTGCAGAGGTATATCAGGCTTTGCTGCTGCAGCCGCCCAAAAATACCCTGTTGTTTCGGGATTTGGGATGCTCTTCTTCGCAGATTGCACTGTTAAATTCGGCGTCCACAGGGGTTGTTTTCCTGGCTGCCGGAGTCTGTTCTATGATATTGGGAAGTCTGCTCAATCAGTTTTTGCTGTCGCATTTGCTTGTTATTTTGTCCATTGATCAGAGTACAAAAATCGTCTGGGAGCGGGAAGCAGAAAATGCGCTTGCCCTTCTTGTTATTATCATGATTACTTATCTGCTTGTACTGGTATGTAATATGTATCGCTTTTCACAGAATCGGTTCCAGATAACCAAACTGGTCTCAACAAAACTGTTCAAAACAAAGTGGTCAGAACGAATTCTTTTTGTAGCTGCATTTCTGATTACACAGTTGTTTGGAGCAGTGGCACTGGTTTATAATTCCTGGGGGCTGGAAGTGATCTTGTTGTGTTACTGGATCTACCTGTATTTTTATTGGAAGATGCAGGTGTCCGCTGTAATACCTTATCAGGATTGCAGCAGAGGGTATGACCGGATCTTTCGCAAGATGATTCTGCGGAAAAGCGATTCCGAAGTTTCGCGCCACGCATTGTGCAGCTTCCTTTTTGGAGCAGGACTGATGTTAGCGGTATTTGGCAGGGAATTTGCTTCACTGGAAAGAGACTTTTATATAGTCTGTCAGCTCTACCTGATGAGTGTCTGGGGAGGAAGCATCCTGATCGTGATTGCGCTGCTGCTCAATGTCAGCATCTCCATCAGCAATTTTAAGTCGGAGAAGTCCCGCTTAAAATTGCTGGTTGATATGGGTGCAACCAGAGAAATCTGCCTAAAGTTTCTGAAAAAATATGTTTTTATCGGGATTGGCAAGGATTTTCTGATTGCCTGTATTCAGACTCTGCTGTTTTTTGGTATTTACTATGGGTTTAGCATTTGGGAGGAAACACCGATACAGCAGATCTATTGGCTGCCTGTTTTTGGAATATGCGGCCTGGTTGTTATCCTTTATCTTTTGGTGATATATCATTTCTTCCGGGTGTCCTTTGAAACAAGCATGCTCAAAAATAATCATTAAAGAAAAGAGGAGCTTAAAAAGCTCCTCTTTTTTATAATATTGGGAAAGATATCACTCTAGACGCTTTATATTATCATGGGGATAAGAACGTTTGCTGTCTAGGCGGTGGATAAATCAGGAAATCAGTCTGAGCTGGTCTTAGTCAAAAGCAAAAAAGAAGTTGTTTTTTGTGATATAATCTATTCATGGGAAAGTTTTGTCTGTATATTTAATGGTTTAATTCAACACAAGGCACCGTCTGTGTTGTTCCATCATTCTTCTGATTTTGGTAAGATAGAAGCATCAAATCAAGGAGGTAAAAACTATGAACACAGACAAAATTTATGCAGAACACCTTGCAAACGAATATGCACCTAAGGACGACTCCAAAGTCATTGCCCTTCGGAAACTGGATGCCAAAGCAAAATTACCGGCGACAGTATTTACCTATACCATTGGTATTCTTTGCGCACTGATAGCCGGAGTTGGTATGTGCCTGTCCATGAAGGTGATCGGAAGCGGCAGCTCAGTTTCGTTTGTACTTGGTGTCATTATTGGGCTTATTGGCTTAGCAGGCATGGGCATCAACTATCCCGTCTACAAGAAAATGCTGGCGAAAGGAAAACAGAAATACGCTTTCGAGATCATGGAACTGGCCAAAGAAATAAGTGGAGAATAAAAAATGAAGAACAGATAACTCAGACCCAAGTAACTCTTATTAAATTGAATCATTAAAAATTAAAAGTAGGTGGAACGCAATGAAAAAATCCGAAAGTAAATATTTTAACACTGCTTTTCGAATGGATCAGGCTTTTCTGGAACTGTTGGGAAAAAAGGATATGGAATATATCACAGTAAAGGAAATCTGTGAAGCAGCAGGTGTTAATCGTTCCACCTTCTATCTGCACTATGAGACAATCGGAGATTTGATGACAGAAAGCATACAGTACATGAACGAACAATTTCTGAAACATATGAAGCTGCGTGCAGAGATGTTCGTTTCCAAGATACAGGAATGTCCTTTGGATGAATTATATCTGGTTACACCGGAATATCTAACTCCATATCTCGAATATATCGCGCGAAACAAACGTTTGTTCCGAACGGCATTAAAAAATTCTAAATCGCTTGAGCTGGACAAAACCTATAACCGGATGATGAGCCATGTTTTTGTCCCAATTCTGGAACGTTTTCAGATTGCACAAGAGGATCAGCAATATATGGTAGCATTTTATATACATGGTCTTATGGCAATCATTTCGGAATGGCTGAAAAATGACTGCAGAGATTCTATTAGTCATATTAGTGCTATTATGGAGCAATGTGTCATGTGTGGGCGCGGAAAACAGGAGGAAAGTAAATGAAGGCTGGAATTTATTTAGGAAAAGAAGCGCTTGAAATCCGGGAACTCGATTTACCTGAAATAGGTGATGATGATGTTTTAGTGCAAAACATCTACTCCAGTATTTGCGGAACCGATGTGGCTGTATTCCTCCATGGTCCCAATACAGGCCACAAGATTACTGTGGGCGGAGAATTTGGACATGAAACAGTTTCCCGTGTGGTCAAAGTAGGGAAGAATGTTACTGAGTTTGTAGTGGGAGAACGGGTCTACCCTTATCCCAGATATGCCAAAAATGATACCAGGAGAGCAGGGACGATTGGTGGCTTTTCTGAATATATTCTGATTCCGCAGGCCAAGCGGAATTACTCACTTTATGCTGTTGATGAAAGTATTTCCGATCGTCTTGCCAGCTTGATCGAACCTTTTACAGTTGGCTGCCGGGCAGCAAGGCGCGGGATGATTCCATTGGGACAAAGTCAATATGTTTCAGGTCAAAATGCAGTGGTTTTTGGATGTGGAACGATCGGGATTGCAGCTGCTGTTGCTTTTAAGCATTTCGGGATGAACAGAGTAATGGTGTGTGATCATTCGGATTTTCGCTTAAAACTGGCGGCAGGACTGGGATTTGAAACTTGTAACACAGAGAATGAAAGCTTTGAAGTTCATGCGGCATCATACTTTGGAACGTCAGCATCATTGAGCGGGAAAACAGCTGATATTGACTGTTGGTTGGATGCCGCAGGTGCGGAAACTATTCTGACAGAATTTCTGAACCTTGGTAAAATCGAAAGTCGATTTGTTTCTGTTGCGGTCAATAATGCTCCTCGTTCCATTAATCTGTTGCAGATGACCTATGCTCAACAAAGTATCATCGGGTCCGGCGGCTATATGCCGGAGGATGTACGCGATGTACAGGAAATTATGAGCTGTGGAAAGTGGAATTTGGAATCTATTATTACCCATGAGTTTCCTTTGTCTGAACTTGAAAAGGCGATTCGTACTGCTGCAGATGTTGACCATGCAGGTAATGTAGTGATCAAGATGGCAGAGAAATAGTCAGTATCATAGGTAGAGAAAGTTTTGGTTTTCTGGTTTCCCTATGGGGATTTATGATTAAAATAACCATTTTCCGTTGGCTGAGTTATGCCAAAAGAAAAGCTGTTTCGCTCGATGGGAAGTTTGCTAAGATCAAACCATTCACCAACGCCCTCATATGTTTTGAAAACGGTGAGAACACTACGGGAGCATACATCCGGATAAATCTTTTCCATGTATGGATTTCTACAGAACAGTTCAGGTATTTTGTCTGGCCCAATTTCTTTTACTTTGCCTTGTACTGATACCGCTACACAGGAAAGGGTATCTTCTCCCTTCATGGCGGTAAAAGCGATATTTTTATTGCTTTTTAGCCGCCTATAAAAGTTTTTGCCCGTTGCGGTTAGAAAGTAAAGGCCGCTTTCATCATGAAATGGAATTTTACTATGACGATGAGATTATCATTGACAATTTTCCCTTTGTGAGAACATCCAAACAGTATAGTGAGTTAAATGAGTTAAAGGAGTACTATGAGCAGATATTTACCGGGGAAGTATTGGATTGGCTCATGTTCACAAAATTTGCAGATGTGGACGGCACCTTGTATTGTTGTAGAGCTGGCGGAGCTACAGGATTTGGAAGCAAGGCAGTCTCGATTGAGAAAGGGGAGGAAAATACCTATCAGGCAATCTATGAAAATACTTATATAGATGATTCTACTGAGGAAAAGAGTACAATTTTTTCCATAGAAAAAACCGATGCCGGATATAGAGTATCCAGCATCGATTATTGCCCAAATTTATTGGATCACAAGTTGCTCAATGAACGCAGAGCAGCAGAATAAACTTCTTACTATTTCAAGATAATATGATAGATCAAATGGTTTTTCGGATTTCAGGTTCCGAAAAACCTTGTATTTTATAGAGATTCCAATAAGAAACAACTATGTGAGTGATATCAAACTTTCAACCAGTATTGATGTTTTTCTGAAAGTATTATTTTTATATAATGATAATAAAATTAATCTAAATCGATAGTTAGCTTATGCTTCTCGGCAGTACTAACAAATATGAATTATGATTTTGTAAAATGATACCTATTTTTAATATATATTGTAAAAATAGGTATTTATGTCTTGATAATAACAAAAATATATACTATTATGGCAATAACAACTAGTTGTTATTGCCATAATAGTATTTTTAATTTATCAAAGAAGATGTGATAAATAGCAATTAGGATTTGATAATTATAAGTTCGTAACAAATCTTTAGGAGGTATATTAACCCAAACAGGAGTGATTTGATGTCAATTATTGCATTTTCAGAAGTCAGCAAGGAATACAACACTAAAACAGGGGTAGTTCATGCCGTTACAGACATAACTCTTCAAATTAAAGAAGGGGAGATTGTTGGATTGGTTGGACCAAATGGTGCTGGGAAAAGTACAACGGTCAAGATGTTATGCGGCATCTTAAAACCATCAAAGGGAGAGGTGAGTGTATTAGGATATACACCCCATTTAGATAGGAAGAAGCTGGCAATGAATATTGGTGTTATGTTCGGTAATCGAAGCAGTTTGTGGTATAACATTCCTGCCATTGATAGCATCAGATTGATGCGTGATATATATGGAATCAGTAAAACAGACTTTGAGAAACGACTTCAGGAATATTGTGCAATACTCGGCGCTGGTGAATTGCTGGAAAAACCAATCCGGCAAATGTCTTTAGGACAACGAATCAAAATTGAACTTCTAGTTACCTTGTTGCACAATCCAAAACTTCTTATTTTGGACGAACCAACGTTGGGATTGGATATTGTAACCAAGGGACAATTTAGAGAGGCTTTGCTTGACCTGTCTCAAAGCAGAAAAACCACGGTAGTTATCACAACCCATGATCTGAGCGATGTAGAGAAAATTTGTGATAGGGTGATTTTGATCAATCATGGGAAGAAAATACTGGATGCTACCAATAAAGAATTTACACACATGATCGACCAATATGAAGTGGTTTATATCAGTAATATGGAAACAAGCAAGACGTTAGATACCTTGTGTAACGATCCATTCTTTAGAGAGAAAATAGCGGATGCTTATAAATTCGTTGTTCCAAAACAAGCAAAAAGGGAGTTTCTGAATCGTGTTCTTTATGATGATCAGTTGAGAATACGGACAGAAAAACCAAGCCTGGAGGATTTGTTATATGAATACTATAGTTAGAGAACTTCGAATTATAAAAAGTTATATCCGGCTCTCTTACAAGAATTACATTCAATTTCCTTTGGACTTCCTAATGAACTTTGTTATGGTTCTTTTTGATGTCATTGGAGTGGTTTTGTTTTGGTGGTCTTTGGCAAAATTAAATATTTCTTTGGTGGGATGGACAAACGAAGAACTTCTAGTATTTGTAGGATTTAGTGTGTTTTCTGAGGCAGTGAGTAAGATTCTGTTTGGCTTCAGAGACTTGGAATATTTTATTCTGGATGGCTCTTTTGATAAATTTCTTATTCGTCCTATCAATCCAATTAAAACCATGCTGCTTGAGAAACTAAATATCTTTGCTATTGTCTGCAAAACAATACTCGCTATCGGTATATTTCTTGTAGTGGGATTCTTTACCTCTCTGAAATTACAAAACGAATGGATGGCTGTCCTGACTTTAATAGCAGGAACCTTAGCCTATGAATTGTTATATGGGACATTTTCTCTGTTAGCTTTTTGGTTTGGAAAAATCTATTATGCAAGGAATCTGGTTTTTTCATTTAGGTCCATAAGAAAATATCCATTGGATATCTTCTCTGCCCCCATAAAGAATATTTTTACATTCATTATTCCTTTAGCTTTCATTGCAACAATCCCTACGAATATTATATTGGGACGGTTACAGTATCCGACGATTTATTTTATCTTATCCGTTGTTTTGTTGTTAATAGCATATGCTTTGTTCAATTATGTTCTAAAAAGGGCACTGGCAAAGTATGAATCGACTGGATCGTAAGGAAGGAGAATCAGAATGCAAAAGTATCTCAGTACTTTTGTTTTAAGCTTGAAAAATGCAAAAATATACAAGCTGGATTTTTATTTGAGTTTTATCTCGATTCCAATTGAATTGATCATTACATTTCTATTTTGGAAGATTCTTTCCATAGGAAATGACCAATCAGTTGATGCAGGGGCTATTGTCGCATATTTTCTTTTTCTCCAAGTGTTACAGTTGGGATATTCGCCTACAATGCTAGTAACTTTTGAACTATGGAATGAAATAAATAATGGTACAATTATTACCTGGCTTGTGAGACCTGTAAATTATCCTATATACATGTTAGTGCAGAAGATGGCACATTTTTTTATGAATACTGTGGTTGCTCTGATTGTTAGTATATTGATAGGGGCTGCTTTTGGTTATGTAATTTCTCCTGTCCATTTACTGTACGGAATGATAGCTAGCATTTTTGGAAACCTGTTATTGTTTGAATTGCAGTTCCTTATTGGTTGTCTGACATTTTGGCTTAAAAAGGTAATTGCACTACGGGATGTAATATTTAATATTCTGTTTATTCTGGGAGGAACCCTTTTGCCCATCGATATGACTCCCAAAATTATCCAAGATATCGCTTATTTTACTCCAATTCCATTTGTGTATTTTACACCAGCCAAAATCTATGCCGGTCAATTCAGTTTGGAGCAAACCGTTCGGAATATTGCAGGTCAACTTTTATGGATCTTAATTTTAGGAGTTGTTATCAACTTTGTTTGGAAAATCGGAACAAGCGATAAAATTACCCAAGGTGCATAAAGAGAGTATGAACATAATAGAAAATTTAAGCAAAAATGGAATCCATATTTTAGAAGAATTTAATTTGTCTTGTCATGATGCAGGGGAAAAAGAAAGTCACTGTAAAGTTGTAACTCCACAGTGACCAAATGTTTCAATATAGCTTAAAACGGATGATTTTTATGGTCAAACTCCTTTTACTTTGTTTAAAAGAAATCGAAAATTATGATTTAAAAGAATCCCAAAAATCATCCGGTGGTGGTTCATCGGTATAGATGATGGTTGTGATTTCTGATTTGGATTCATCTCCTAAATGTGTGTAAAAATAATAAAAAGTATAGCCCAATACAAGTAAAACAATTATCAGCATGCAAATAACAATCCAATAGATTTTTTTACTATGTAGCCTATCTTTTTTTATATCGGAGGGATCCATCGCCTCCATAAAATCAGATGCAACTTGTTCTGGTGAACCAAAATGTTCAACGATTTGGTGATAGCTGGCAGAATTTTCAGATTGATAGCGTAAGATATCGTTCTCAAAATCTTGTATAAATTGTGATTTGAGTACACTTGAACAAGCCATTCGTTTTCGAATAGCTTTTATATATCTTTTTATTTGTTTTTCCATCAGATATCTCCTTAATCTTGACTAGACATGATCAGAGAAATGCCATCAATAACAGTTTGGTAATCCTGTTTCAATTCATTCAGGTATTCTCTGCCAGAAGGAGTAATCGAGTAATATTTCCGCAAACGCTGATTTTCTTCTGAAATGACTACTTTATCAGTTACGTACCCTTTTTCCTGTAAACGGTATAAGGTCGGGTAAAGGGAACCTTCTTGCAAGGTGAATCGATTACCACTTAATTTTGCAACTTTCTGAGTAATCTGATAAACATAGCAATCTTCCTGACAAAGTAGGTGAAGAACAACCATTGCAGCGGTACCTTTTTTTAAGCTGTCTTGAGTGTTCATGTACCTTTTCTATAAAATATAATAATCAATATATTCTGACTAATTTTAGTATAAGAAAAGAAATAATATTTGTCAATAGTATTAACAAATATTATTTATAATTTTGTAAAATAATACATATTTTAAATATATATAGTAAAAATAGGTATTTATGAATTGACAATAATAAAAATATGTATTATTATGTCAATAAAAAGTAGGAGGGATTAGTATGTATTTTTTTAAAATGAAACGATTTGTTTTGATAATGTTGTTAATTGTTTGCGCAAGTCTGCTGACTGCTTGCTCTGAACGTTTGAAAACGGCAAATCCACTGGATTTGGACTCAGAGAATATTTTGTCTGTCAACATGAAATTTAAAGAGGAAAGTTATGAACTAGAGGAAGAAGATATTTCTGAATTTGTAACTATACTCAATGAGTTTGTTCCTACAGACCTGACTTACGAGGAGGTAACAGGAGACGAGAAGCTTGAGTTTAAAGTAAATTGTAAGGAAGATAATACAATCAATTTTATTCTCCAAGGGACAAAGTTGATTACTGATGGTGCAGTTTATGAGGGTGACGAAAACAATATTTCTGAGTTGAGAGCTTTCGCGGAAAAAGTTGCAGGGGATGCTTTACAGGAAAAGAATGCAAAAGACGATACTGTCAAAGACGAACCAACGAAGACAGATACACCTATTCAGCCAGTATCCGATTCTGAACAGGAAAAGCAAAGTTTGCCTGCAACCCACCAGGAAACAAAGAAGCAGAAAACAGAAGAGAATGCCCCTAAAGAATCAGATCTTGAAATATCGAATGACGGGGAACCGATTGCAGAGGAGCCAATAGATGAAGAGATAACGTCAAAAGGATCTGAGAAAGTGGAAGTGGTAAATGATACAAATATTAAACCAGTAGATGATGGACCAAGAAAAGAATATACGGAAGAAGAACTACGTAAAATGGAAGAAGAGGCAGCAAGAATCGCGAAAGAAGCAGAAGAAAGTGGAGATATCATTGCATATGAACCACAAGGATAATCCAAATAGGAAATTAGTTAATTGCTGGAACATGGCTTTTCTTATGGTACAATACAAGAAAAACAAAAAGGTTTAAAAAATTGAATCTGGATTTTTTTAATTCTGGAATGATATTTACGTGCCGAATAGACATGAAAAATCCCCAGTTCAATTGGGGACAATAAAAATTTTAATAAATGAAATAAGTTCCAGCGTTAGCTGGAACCCAAAGAAAAGCAACATGTTCGAAAAGCTCTCAAAGAAATTGCGTGAGATAGTCCCGAATAAGGAGCTTGCAGTGCAAAATATGTGCTTAAACATTAGTTCAGTGCCTTCTTAAAGGGGCAACCACAATAGGCTCTATAAGGATCTGTTAAAGCCACCCGTTTAACGGGTGGCTTTAATTATATGGAGATTCTGAATGAGATTGCTCAGTATGTGCGATTAGAATAAAATCAAATGAATTTCTACAACATTATGTAGAAAATATTGTAAGCTACTTGACCATCGATAAGGTGTTTTGTAAAGTTGTAGATAACAAGTATATTCTGCGGGAGAGGAGGTGCGTTATGCACCGAAAGATATTTATTGAGCAACTAAAGCGAAGCAAAAAGACGGTTGTTTATTTCTGGCTTCTGCTGATTGCAGCGACCTTTTTTGTCACAAGCATGAACCTGTACCAGAACAGCATCCGCAACCTGCAGCTCTCCGAAAACACCTTTTCCACGCTGGCAGTGACCGAGCTGTACGGAGAGGTGGATCGGTACGGAGAGCTGGTGGAACGCAACAGCGAGGAGCATATCGGCTATCAGCCGGTGGGTGTCAGGGGATATGATATCAGCAAGATCATCGACAGTGAAGCGGTGAGAAGCTATGATCTGCGGACACAGTACGGCGCCTATATCGAGGAATGTCCGGCGATGTTTTATGCCCCTCAAGTGAATGGTGATGGTACAGACATTCCGCAGTGGTTTATGCGCAGCAACAATATTATCCGTTTTCAGATTCAGGCAAAGGAACCACTCGAGCTGAAGTATCATGATGATCCCAATAATACGAAAGAATACCACTTTGGTCTGAATGTTCTTGATGAAGCCGCCGGCTGCTTTGAGTACCCTGAGAAGATGTTTTATTACGATCTGGGATTTAAACCAGAGGAGTGGGAGGCGCGCGAACAGGACATCAAGGCTTTCAATCAAACTGAGGACACCGATTGTCTGATCCTCTATCCCGGTGTGGAGTATGTAGCGATTATCGAATACCATGGCTACTGGTTGTGGAATGAGGATGGGACGCTGGAATATACCACAACCTCAGATGGGTACGAGACAACCTTTGATCTTGTAGTACCGATTCAGGATTACCGGAATATCCAGCTGACCTATGACGGAGGCAGGGAAGGGATGGAGTATGAGGTCGGTAACACCCCATTCCCAATCCAGCGCTGGGAGGATGTGCAAAATGACCCGAAGCTGAAAGCCTACTTCGAGGATCTCTGGCAGGACATCCATGTCCAGCAGTATACACACAATGTAGTTGCAACCAATGATGTCACCTCTGTTCCGACCTTTCACCTTGGAAATACAGCGCTCTGTGAGGGCAGGCTCATCACGGAAGAGGAGTATGAATCCGGTGCGAAGGTCTGCCTTATCAGCAAAGAGGTAGCACAAAACCAGCAGTGGAAGATTGGCGACAAGCTGAATATGAAGCTGTTTGAAAGCGATTATATCCCGAACGCTCCCTTTGTTCCGGATGAGGCGATCTATGATGCAGAGAAAACTCCGTTTGTGGACGAGGGAGAATATGAGATCGTGGGCATTTACGAAAGCTATCCCAGTGCCGGAAATACAGAACTTGCACCGGATACGCTGGAACTTTCGTCCTTTACCATCTTTGTTCCAACCAATTCTATTGCCAAGCCACGGGAGCAGAAGGATGTTATGGTTCATGGTTCCACCTTCAGCGTAAAAATCAAAAACGGTTCGGTGGAGGACTTTGTTCAGGATATGGAGGCAAACGGTGTTACGACCGGAGGAAAAGGGGAGTACACACCAAAATTTACCTTTTACGATCAGGGCTACAGTGCAGTAAAATCCAGTCTGTTGTCGATGAACAACACCGCAAAGCTGCTGCTCCTGCTTTCTTCTATCCTTCTGCTCATCATCTGTGTTCTGGTGGCATATTTCTTCTGGCAGAACCAGCGGCAGACGGTGGGAATCTTCCGGCTGCTGGGCGGAACGAAAAAACAGGCGGTTTCAGCAGTCCTGCTCTGTGCGATGGTGCTGACCATACTGGGTTCGGCAGCAGGAGGAATCAGCGGATATGGACTGGCGTACATCGTGGGCAATGGCATCATGCAGGAGAACATCGAGGAGATCGAGATGGATATGAGTCAGGAAAACGATCTTTCTGCCCTGACAGAACAGGAGTCCGACATCCGCGTTGCGGCAGATCCACTGGTAACGCTGCAAGCCTGCGGTGCGCTGCTGCTCTGTCCGGTGTTTCTGTTGGGATTTGCTGTGCCGGATATCAACCGAGAACCGCGGGAACTTCTTCCCAAGAATAAATAGCAGGGAGGGATTGGAGTGAAAGGATTTTCTTATCTCTGGCACATGGCATGGCGCCGCAAGGCTGCCTGTCTGCTGGTGGTGGTTGCCACCATGGTGGCGACGGTGTTCATGCTGTTTTATCCCAGCTTGATTGAAAACACCCGCAAGCGTCTGGAGGAAACGTATCAGGGAATTACCGTGACCGGAAGCATCGTCAGTACTGGAATAAGCCCGGAAGTTCCGGCAGTTTCAGGAAGCCTTTGGAAGGAGATACAGGAGAGCGGCTATTTCAGCAATCTGTATGCCAGCGGATCTTTCAGCATCCGCGCCTTTCCAAAAGAGATTCTGGAAGAAAAGGCAGGGACAAGCGCTTCTGAACAGGAGCAGCTCATTGCATTCCAGAATCTGCTCGCTCAGGCAGAGGAGGAGAGTGGTGTTGTCAGCGGTGCCATGAAGGCGTACAACACCTTTTCTGCGGAGGATGAGCTGGTGCGTATTCAGGATGACATCCGCTGGCTGGACGGTTACGATGAAACCTGCCTAGAAGGGAATGAGCGTATCTGCATTGTTTCCGAAAAATGGGGCTATGCGCTGGGGGATACCATTCCGATGCTTGCGCGGGTGCTTGTAAACAAGAGTTATATGGAGGGCATCTTCCGTATGAAGGTGGTCGGCACCTATCCGGGCAAGATCACCGGATTTGCCGCTGTTATGCCGCTTAAAACGATGGAAGACCTTACCATTGCTGCAAATGCTGTCCAAAAACAGAACGGCAATTATTCCGAATGGATTTTTGGACTCAATGAAGTCTATTTTACAGTCAGGGATAACCTGCAACTCACACAGATTAAAACGATGATCACAGAAAAGGGGCTTCGTGACAGCAAATATGCGCGTGTCCGCATCGATGACCGCATCCTCAAGGAAACGGTCGGACCGATTGAAAGTAACCTTGCCCAGCTGGAAGGCTCGTATCTGTTTTTCTTTGTGATGATTGCCGCCATCGGCTTTTTCATCAGCTTTCTATTAGCACGTGGCCGCAAGCCGGAGTATGCCGTCATGCGGATGCTGGGTGAGAGCCGTACGCAGATTACCATAAAAGCTTTGTGCGAGCAGTTTGTGCTCTGCCTTGCCGGAGTGATGCTGGGTGCAGCGGCAGTGGGACTGATGGAGAAAAGCAGTTTTCAGCCTGGTATCTGCGCTGTGATTTTACTCTGCTACACTTTGGGTGCGGCAGTAGCTGTAATGCTGACGGTACGCGTGAATGTTATGGATATTCTGCGGGATAAGGAGTGAGGATATGGGAATTTTACAGGCACAAAATGTGCATTACATCTATCAGAGCAAGTACCAGAAGGTACACGCTGTCAAAGGCATCAACTTCGACTTCGAGGAAGGAAAGTTCTACGCCATCGTAGGCAAGAGCGGCTGCGGAAAGACCACCTTTCTGTCGCTGCTGGCAGGACTTGACCTGCCGACCGAAGGAAGTATCCTCTATGACGGAAAGAGTACCGCAGAGCGAAACCGGGACGAATACCGTCTACGGTCGATTTCGCTCATCTGCCAGAGCTACAATCTGTTTCCGCTATTGACAGTGGAGGAGAATGTGACCTATCCGATGCTGTTGAGAGGTGTAAGCCAAAGTCAGGCAGAAAAAACAGCCCGGGAGAAACTCAAGGATGTGGGGCTAGACAGTTCCTATTATAAGAGATTGCCTGCGATGCTCTCGGGCGGCGAGCAACAGAGGGTAGCAATTGCCAGAGCGTTGGTTTCGGATGCACGCATCATCCTTGCGGATGAGCCGACCGGCAATCTGGACACCGAGAACAGTGAGCTGGTTTTCTCCTTGTTACAACGGTTGGCGCATGAAGAAGGCTACTGCATCATCGTTGTAACCCATGACCTTGCTATCGCAGACAAGGCGGATGAGGTTTTGCATTTGAAGGACGGAGTGCTGCTGGATTAGGAGAATTTTCGTTATTCTTGACGGGCTATTTCTGTCGATGACATAATGCCTGGAATCTATCGAATATTTTTATTATGGAGGAGTTTTATGCTGATCAAATTAGAAGCATTCATGTTTGAAGAGTTTGCAGAGCAAGCTTATGAGATGGCAATGATCCCGGAGATCACCAGCTATCCGGTCTATTATGATGGAATCAAGACAAAAGAGGATTTTATGGAGCGTGCAGAAAAGGCATTTGCCCGTGAAAACGAAGAAATCCTGCTCTTTTATCGAGAAGATGAATTCTCCGGCTGGATTCACTTCTATGCTTTGCCGGAAGATCAATATCTTGCTACAGTTTCTATGTCCGCACGAGAAGGCATAGAGCAAATGCTCGATGAATTCTTGGTATTTGCCGCGCAAAAATATCCTGATTTTTCACTCTATCTGGGATTCCCCGAAGAAAATCAAGCGGCGCTGGCACACCTTCAGGCTCTCGGATTTGTCATCGAAGAGCAAAGCTGGAATATGGTTCTACATATGGCAAGCTGGAAAAACAATATATCTGAGGGCAGTTCTCTCATCACAATCGGGAAAGAAAATTATTCTCTCTTTCGGCAGATCCATGCTCAATGGGACGGGAAAATATATTGGGATAGCCAGCACATCTATGAGGATTTGCCAAATTGGCTGGTATTTGTAGCTATGGAGCACGATCATCCAATTGCTGCTGTATATTGCATGCGAGGCGAATTTGCCGAGATTTTCGGGATTGATTTTGCCGATGGCAGATACGACGGTCAGACGATGAAAGCACTTCTTACAGCGATGATCCAAGCCTGCCGCGCCGATGGAACAACGAATCTGGTCTATTTTTGCGACGATCGGGAGAAACCCGCTGTGTTGGACGCAGGTTTCTCCTATATCGGGAAATATATCATGGTGAAGCGTTCTGTGCTCGCAAAAATGTAAGGTCATCTTCCTAGGAGGACAGCACTTGTTAAAATAGGAGGTGCTTTATGAAAAAGATATGGTGCCTGATGCTGGCAGTTTCTCTCGTGCTCTCGATGACGGCTTGTCAGCAGGAGAGCTCCCCTCAAGATGAAGTGAAACAGGAAACGCCGGCTGAGATACAGGAAAACACGCCTGAGGAAGTAAAACCACCTCAGCAAAAAAATGAGCTGTCGTGGACAAGTGGAATCGGACCGGTGCAGGAGATCAGCGGAACGGTTGAGGGGACGACCGAAACCTATGTCCGGGAGCTGACCGACCCAAAATATCAGGGACGCGTCGGCGGAAGCGAGGGCAATCGTGCCGCCGCAGACTATCTCGCGAAAGAATTTGAGCGGATCGGCTTGCAGCAGCTGCCGGAATTGGGAAGCTGGAAGCAGAGTTATCAGACAAACGTTGCTTCCATCCTCCCCGGAGAATCATGGATTGTTGCGCCGGATAAAACGCAGACAGCGCTCGAACTGGGAAAGGACTGGGTATTCCGAGCATCACCGGAGGAGCTGGATGTAACTGTTTCACTCACCACTGATCCGTCTGTTTATAACGAGGGCAAAGCGATTTGGGATGCAAATGTGGAGTCCAAAGGTACTGCGCGTAAACTCAACCTGACAACAGGAGAGGTGTCCGCAGGAATGGCTTACACCAATCCTTCCGGTAATCCCAGCCGGATTCTGGTCAGCGAGGAAGTTTATGCGCAGCTAAAACAGCCGGGCTATCAAATCCATCTGCGCCTGCCGGATGCCATCGAGGAAGAAGGTACCGCAGAGAATGTAGTGGGCTATCTTCCTGGCAAAGACCACACCAAGGCAGTCGTGCTCGGAGCAAACTTTGATGGTCCGGGACAGTGCGGACCGCTCCTGATGCCCGGCGCATACAACAATGCTTCGGGTGTGGCGACGATGATACAAACAGCAGAATGGCTTGCGCAGTCGGACGAACTGCCCTGTAATGTGATCTTTGCCGCATTCAACACCGAGGATAACGATGAGAACGGCTCCAGTGCGCTGTCCAAACTGATTGAAGATCAGTATGCACAGATCCGCATGGTAAACCTCAAATGTATCGGTTGGAAGGGGCAGCCGCTGACCATTTATGGAAAAAACACGGAAGCAGTTTTGCGCAACAGCCTTGCCGGAGGACTGGAACTCCAGTACGCGGATCGGGATCTGGGTGCGGATGAAAAAGCCTTCTATGGGGAGAAAATGAGCGCAGTGCTGCTTTTTCAGGATGCCTGCCTGACCAATCCGGAAACCAATTCTATATTAAATACGACCCGCGATACTGCAGATAATCTGGACTTTGCGATGCTCGATGACATCGCTAAAAAACTGGCGGCGTGGGTTATCGAGCGCGGAGATGAACCGCTTGATTCATATGCAGTGTATTGGTAAATAGAATATGCAGACAGTAAAACCGTCAGTTCTGGGGGCAGAGCTGACGGCTTTTAAATGTTAGAATAGATTTTAAGGAGGAACCCAGCATGCAGGACGAAGTAAAAAAGATGCCAAGAAATACCGCAAAGGTGTGGAGTATGGCTCAGCAAGATGGGGTACCTCAGAGAATATCAAACCATATATCGACCCTGATTTCAGTAAGCACATTCTGCTTGCCCATACCGAACGTATCATGATGGGACGAAACAAACAGCCAAAGTATAATATCAACAAAAATGCACTGGTAATTGGAGGCTCCGGTTCCGGCAAGACGCGATTTCATATCAAGCCAAATCTGATGCAGATGAATGCCAGCTTCATTGTTACCGACCCAAAAGGTACCGTTATTGAGGAGTGTGGAAAAATGCTGGTGGAAGGTGGATATAAAATCAGGGTGCTTAACCTGATCGACTTTTCCCAGTCGACAAAGTATAATCCGTTATGAGGAAAGGATACGGAATGAATCCTAGTAACACTGGATCTATTTCCATTGATAGCTTGATTGAAAATGTTACAAATACCTTGTTATGTATGTTATCCAGTCTTGTGATTATGAAATAGATTCTAAAGATAAAAAGACCGTTTTTAGAAGAGCAATAACTTCTAAAAACGGTCTTTTATAAAATATTTTCCCTAAAATGAAAATCTGACTAATTTTTCAACATGGCAATATATTCTTGCAGAACTTTGAAAAAAGCATCTACTTCTTGGGGAGTACAATGCAGAGAGAGGGTATGCAAGGTTTCGATTACTTCATTGGAATCATAAATTTTATGGAGCTTGCTGAGATTATCCCCTTCCGGGGTGGTGTACAGATGAATGTTTTTGAGATTACTAATCATTTTTCGGGTGATCAACCCTTTTTTTTCAAGCTTAGTTGCCAGTTGACTGATAGCACTTGTTGTGCGGTTATAGTGTGAAGCTAATTGAGAAATGGTAATTCCGGGATGATCGTTTATCATAGTTACAGTATGAGCTTCTACCATGGTAACTTCATTCCCAAACCCATAATCCTGGGTTTTGATACAATAGTTGTAATACATCAATACAAATCGATATAACATTTCAGATTTATCGAATAAAAGAGAAATATTATCGTCAGATGGATGTTCTCTTATAATGTCGTGCATGAAATACCTCATTTCAGTATGTTAACTATACTCTGTCTACTATGTATAATAAGATATTCTACCACAAAATGCAAGAGAAATTAAAAAAGGAGAAGAAATATAAAAAATCACAAAGAACCCAGAGATCGTCGAAAAAGCAACAAAATATTGAACAATAATTATAAAAATAATTATAATATGTGATAAATTTCTATTAATTATATTGACGAAATACTGGGGCAATGATATATTATTAAGTGTCTTAATAATTAAGCATCTAAACAAAAAGTGCTTGGAGGGTTTTGATTATGAAAAAGGAAATCAACGTGAAAATTGATCATGTAGGGATGTTTTCAAATCGTTTTCATCCTGCTGATGTGATGTTCCAATTAGGATTTTCAGGGGAAGGCGGCTGCAAAAAAATGCCGCTTGATGAAAACGGTCAACCACCTCGATGTATGCGATTTGTTTTTGATAATTGTTATCTTGAGTTCGCAATCAATCGAGATCCTGAAAAATATGGTGGAGCCGAACATGGAATCAATTACTTTGAATTTGCCAGCACAGATATTGTTGTAACAAGAGATAATGCAGTTGCGCAAGGATTTACAACGACTGATTTGGTTCATGCAACTCGAGAAGCGGACCACGGTGAAAAGAAAGGAACAGCTGTATTTGAATGTGTTGCATTAAAGGATGATGTGATACCGAATATTGAAGTTGAGTCTGTATGTCATAAAACAAGAGAACTGTTCTATGACAACCATCGTTATCTCCATGATAATGGGATTGATAGAGTAGAAGGGATTATCCTCTGCAACGATGATGAAGATCGAGTAGAAAAAATGATTGAGGATTTGGACAAATTTGACCGTGGATTAGGAGATTGGGGGGAAGGTACAGCGATTCGAAAGATTATAGTGTATGACAGAGACACCTTATTCAGGGAGTATGGAATTTGTGTTCCGAAAGATTGCCGCAATACGGGAGGCATCATCTTTGAAGCACCAAAAGGAGATCTGTCTTTGCGCACAAATCAATTTGGAGATTCTGTCAGAAGGATAAAAGATGCTGTTGTAGTCGATTTAGTCGAGCAGCAGAATGTATTTTTTGTAATACGGAATAGATAGTCTGAAGGTTCTGAAAAAGTTTAGTGTATGGTGTGAATGTTTTTAAAAGATTAGTAAGATTGGAGGAGAATCAATGATTACGACAGGGTTTGGTTTTATTACATTCGTTTTTGTTTGCCTGGCGATTTATCTGTGGCTTAGCACAAAATATGAAAACAGCAAATTATTCAAAGTCATTCCCCCACTTTTATTTATGTATGTATTTTTTGTTGTAGCAACAAACGTTGGGGTGTTTGATATGAGTGATACTTCTGCTGTGCTTGCAACGAAAAAGGCAATGACAACATATGGTGTACCACTTTTGGTATATGCAGTTATCGTTCAAAGTGATCCACGTAAAATCTTGAAACTGGGTCCAAAGATGATTACCTGTTTTTTGGTTACTGCGGTAAGTATTATTCTGGGAGCAGTTGTCAGTGCGATTATTTTCCATGGAAAACTGGGAATTCCTGATATCCCGGAAACTTACGGTACATTGGTGGCTTCTTTTATCGGAGGTCCGGAAAATATGTTCGCTGTTGCAGATGGAGTAAGTTTGGCTGATGAAGCGCTCAGTAACGTTTTGATTCTGGTAGAGGTAGTTTATTCTCCATGGTTAATCTTCCTGATGTGTGGTCTGCCACTTCTGTGGAATAAGTTTAATCGCTTCACAAATGCAGATCTGGTTCCAGTGGAAGAGGCAGGAGCAAGAATTGATTTGAATGACCGTGAAAAACGTCAGGCAAATGTTGCTGATGTTTATAAGGTAATTGGTATTGGTGTTTTACTGGAATCTGTTTGTCTGTGGCTTGGCAATGTAATCAATTCTTTTATCCCGTCTTGGCCAGCCGGTGTTGTAATGTATATTTTGATTACCATTGCAGCAATGATTTTGGGTGCAAAAACGAACCTGGGACGAAATCCGTTTATAAAACCATTTGCTACAGCAATTTGTTTAACACAGGTTGCAATCGGTACTCTTGGTGTTGATTTAAGCTACTTCATGAGTGCAGGTTGGCTGTTGGCTGCCAGTGCGACAATTCTACTCATCCATGTTCTGATTATGGTTATCTATGCAAAACTCACCAGAACAGACCTGTATACACTTGGCTGTGCTTCCATTGCAGCAATTGGAGGCAATTCATCTGCCCCTGTTGTTGCCGCTGTTTACACAAATAAATCGGAAGCCTATGTTTCCATCGCTACAATTATGGCAGCATTTGGATCTATTATCGGTACTGTGGGAGGATTAATCCTTGTAAAGATTTTGCATGTCATTCTTTAAAATAATAGGAAATGCTGTTTTTGAAAAGTAAGGGTACAGTTACCTGTGCCCTTGCTTTCTGAAAATGAAAGTCAGATTTTTGGGAAGGAGGGTTATACATGGAGAGGCAAGAAAAAAGCCTGAAAAAAATATTGGGACGTGGAGATCTGTTCAGTATGGCAGTTGGACAGATTATCGGAGCAGGAGTCATGTCTTTATGTGGAGTTGCGATTGGAATGACGGGAACAGGCGTAGTCTTGGCATTTGTGCTGGCTGCTGTAATTAGCTGTACATCGCTCTTACCTGCTGCTCAGGTTGCTGCTGCATGTCCGACCACCGGAGGAACATACCGTTATCCAAGCAGATTGCTGGGAGCAAAAGCAGGGTTTTTTGAAGTCATGGTATATATTCTTTGTCAGATTACAGTGTCAATGTATGCGATTACCTTTGCAACTTATTTTCAGGATCTTGTCCCAGGAATCAATCTGAAGCTGGTCGCCCTTTCTATATTGACGATTATATTTGTTACAAATATTCTGGGAACAAAAAATGCTGCAATTGTGCAGAAAATATTAGTAATCGCACTGATTGCAGGTTTGGGAAGTTTTATATTGTTTGGTCTTGTCGAAGTCAATTACAATTATGTTTTTAATCCGGATAACTTATTTCCAAATGGACCCAGAGCATTTTTAACAGCATCAGCATTGCTGACATTTTCAACTAGCGGTGCAATTACCATAGCTGAACTTGGAGGTGAAGCAAAAAATCCAGCAAAAGATTTACCGATTGCCATGATTGGAAGCACACTGTTTGTTGGGGTGCTGTATGCTTTGATATCATTGGTAGCCTCTGGGGTTTTACCTTGGGAAGAAGTAGCCGATCAGCCGCTGTCTTTGGTTGCAGCTGAGATTTTGCCGCGTCCGTTCTTTTATGTTTTCCTGATTGGCGGTGCATTGGGTGCAACAGCGACCACATTGAATGCAACCTTTTCCTGGGTCACAAAACCAGTTATGATTGCCTGTGAAGATGGATGGTTTCCAAAAAAACTAGCAAATGTTAATCATAAATTTGGAACACCGCATTACCTAATTTTAATATTTTACGTTGTGGGAGTTGTTCCGATTGTTTTAGATATTTCATTAAATACGATTGCAACCATTGGTTCTGGATTGGGTTGTGTATACCAAGCAATGGCTCCACTGAGTGCAGTATTTTTGATTAAAAAGTATCCGCAGGCATATCAGAACTCCAAATTCAAGCTATCTCCTAAAATGATACCGGTATTTGCTGTTTTTGCGTTTACCTTACTGGTTGTGCAGGCAATTCTTTTGATTTCAGATCTGACTGCAATGGCAGCAGCATTTTCACTTCTTTATTTGATTTTCAGCGTGATTCTGGCGTTTGTTTTGGAAAGAAAGCGAAATATCAAAATTCCTGCCGATTTGGATGAAAATATTAACAGTAGGAAAATGAACGAAAGTAAAAATGGAGGAATGCAAGATGACAGGAATTGAGAAATGGATTGACTCTCATCAGGAAATGTTTGTCGGTGTTGCAGCAGATATTTGGGAATATGCAGAAACAGGCTACAAGGAAGTCCAGTCGTCTGCACGTATGGTTCATGTTTTAAAGGAATTTGGCTTTCGTGTTCAAGAGGGTGTTGGAGAGGCTCCAACCGCATTTGTGGCAGAGTATGGATCGGAAAAACCAGTAATTGGTCTTATGGCAGAATATGACGCACTTCCAAATTTATCTCAGAAACTGGATACAAAGCCAAACCCATTAATTCCGGGAGCAAATGGCCACGGATGTGGACACAATTTGTTGGGAACAGCATCCTTGGCAGCCGCAATTGCTGTAAAGGAAGCCATAGAGCGTGGAGAAATCCATGGAACAATTCGTTTGTATGGAACACCTGCGGAAGAGCTTTTAACAGGAAAAGTTTATATGGCAAAACAGGGAGTTTTTAATGACTTGGACATTGCCTTGGGATGGCATCCTGAAGGAGTAAATGCAGTATTTGAAACATCAACTTCAGCGATGCGTTCTGCAAAATTTCACTTTAAAGGTGTAACAGCACATGCCGCCTCCGATCCTTTTAATGGACGCAGCGCTTTGGATGCTGTTGAACTCATGAATATTTCTGCTAACTATTTAAGAGAGCATGTTCTGCCCGGTGTAAAGATTCATTATGCCACAATTGTCTCTGATCTGGTTCCCAATATTGTTCCGGACAAGGCTTCGGTATGGTATTTTGTTCGAGGAAATAACAGTGATGTTGTTGAGCAGGTCTATCAGCGTCTGGTGCACTGTGCAAACGGAGCCGCAGAAATGACAGAAACCAGCTATGACATAGAGTTTTTGGGTGGATGTTCCGATTATATGCCAAATAGGGTATTGAACAAAGCTTTATGGGATGAGATGAACAAAATAGCAGTTCCGAAGTTCAGTGCAGAAGAACATGAATTTGCCAGATTAGTTGGTTTGTACTCCGAAGAAAATGGAAAGCGTTTTCGTGAGTCATTGGAATCAGCTTATGGAGTGGATGCACATCAAGGTGATATCTGTGAATATTTGGCGCCAATGTCTGATATGAAAGCAAAGAGTACTATTTCAGGTTCGCTTGATATAGGAGATGTCAGCCGGATTGTTCCTACTGCCCAGTTTACAGCTGTTTGTCAAGGATACAGCTGCAGCAGCCATGGATGGCAGTGTACCTCCTTTTCCAGATCAAACATCGGAATGCAGGGTATGATTTATGCTGCGAAAGTTCTTGGAAATATGTCAGCACGTTTGATGAATGATCCAGAGCTGATTCTTGAAGCAAAACAAGAGTTCAGGAAGAAAACAGGTGGGGTTCCGTACAAATCTCCATTACCGGATCACTGGAAACCAGAAGCATAATAATTGGTTGTATATCGCAGGCAGGAGGTGACAATGGTGCAGAGAGAAGAGTGTCTTTCATGTTTGAGCCGCCAGAAAATGAACTGTGCAGAAACTGTGTTAAAAATGCTGGGAAAGAAATACAATTTGAATTTAACACAGGACGAAATGAAGCTGATCAGTGGTTTTGGTGGAGGAATTTGCGGGGATATATGTGGGGCGCTTTGTGGAGCATTGGCAGCACTGGGAAAATATCATGTGTTTGAGTGTGCGCACAAAACGGACCAGTTTGTGGATACCTGCCATGACTTTGTAAATTTTTTTCAAAAAGAGATGGGTGGATTGACCTGTACAGAGTTGTATCAGAAATATGCGACTGAGCAGGAAGGGTGTCTGGAAACGGTAACACGTACCCTGGATGTATATGATCGGTACCGAAAGAAAGAAGAGCGAGATAGAATGAAAGTGGTTATTGTTGGTGGAGTAGCGGGTGGTGCGAGTACAGCAGCCCGGCTGAGAAGAAACAATGAAATGGCAGAAATTATCCTGTTAGAAAAAGGAGAATTCATTTCTTTTGCAAATTGTGGATTGCCCTATTATATAGGAAATGTAATTACAGACAAAGAAGCTCTGCAGCTTCAGACACCGGAAAGTTTTCAGAAGCGTTTTCATGTGGATGTACGGGTTCATAGCGAAGTGATTTCTGTAAATACCAAAATGAAATGGGTCATGGTACGGGATACAGTTAATGGAGATATTTATCAGGAACGCTATGATAAACTGGTTTTATCACCAGGAAGTGCACCAATCAATCCTTTTGGGACGGAGAGTAGGAACAAAGTATTTACTTTGAGAAATATTCCGGATACCTATCGGATATATGACTATATTGAAAAAGAACATCCAAAAAGCTGTGCGGTAATTGGAGGCGGCTTTATCGGGTTAGAAGTGGCAGAAAATCTGGTAAAAAGAGGAATACAGGTTTCTGTTATAGAAGCAGCAGATCATCTGATTGCACCAATTGACGCAGATGTAGCCTGTGAAGTCCATAATTATATGAGAAAGCAAGGGATAAGCCTCTATCTTGGAAAGAAGTGCACAGAGATTGAGGAGGGTTATATCAAATTAGATAATGGTAAAACAATCGATACGGATTTTGTAATAGTATCAATAGGAGTTCGTCCGGAAACCAGCTTTTTAAAAGAAAGTGGAATTGTTTTGGGACAGAAGGGGGAAATCTTAGTTTCTGATCATATGCAAACCTCTATTCCGGATGTATATGCAATTGGAGACGCAGTTTCAGTAACCAATTTTGTCACAAAAGAACCATGTATGATTCCTTTGGCGGGACCGGCTAATAAACAGGGACGAATTGTGGCCGATGTCATCAGCGGAAAAAATGTTTCCTATGAAGGAAGTATTGGTACATCAATCATGAAATTGTTTGAAATGACCGTTGCAGTGACTGGTTTAAAGGAAGAAACCCTGATATCACGAGGAATAGACTATAAAAAGTCATTTACCTACTCAGCATCTCATGCAACTTACTATCCGGGAGGAAGTACGATGCTGATAAAACTGATTTTTACTCCCAATACAGGAAAAATTCTAGGTGCTCAAATTGTAGGGTATGAAGGTGTTGACAAGCGTATTGACAGTTTTGCCAATGCGATTCGGTTTGGAATGACAGTTTTTGATTTACAAAAAATGGAACTTGCGTATGCTCCACCATTTTCTTCTGCGAAAGATCCGGTTAATATGTCCGGCTATGTAGCAGAAAATATCCTTGATAAAAGCATGGTTCCTTACTATGTGGAGGATTTGGATCTTATCCCGAAAGACGCCTTGAAAATTGACGTTCGTACAAAGGAGGAATATCAGAGAGGCTCGTTGCCGGGATATATCAACATTCCGCTGGATGAGCTGCGGGATAGAATAAATGAAATTGATATCAAAAAAGAAATTTATGTAACATGTCAGATTGGCCTTAGAGGATATCTTGCACAAAGAATTTTGATGGGAAGAGGTTACACAGTATATAATTTGGCAGGAGGTTATCGCAGATATCAGGAAGTTTTTCTGGATCAATTGCAAAGTAAACAATGCTAGAAAGGGAGTTATCTGTTATGAAAAATATTGTTCAATTTGTAAATCGCTATGGAACAGATTGTGTAAAATGGGATAGCTTGCAAGAAAAATATGGAAACAGTGATATGCTCAGCATGTGGGTGGCGGATATGGATTTCCGGTGTCCGGAATGTGTTCATAACGCGATTAAAAAGTATATGGAATGCGGTGCATATGGTTATGATATGTTATCAACGCGCTTTTATAAAGCTTTTATTCAGTGGGAGAAAGAATGCCACGGATATGAAGTAGAACCGGAGTGGATTCGCTATTCAACAGGAGTTGTGCAGGCATTTTACTGGTGTATTGTTTGTATGACAAAAGAAAAAGATAGTGTGTTAGTTCTGCCGCCAGTTTATTATCCATTTTTTGACGCAGTAAATCAAACAGGACGTACTTTGGTTGAAAGTGATCTGGTATGGAATGGAGAAGAATATCGGATGGATTATGCGGATATTGAAAAGAAAATTTCAGAAAACAATGTAAAAATGTTGCTTTTCTGTTCTCCGCATAACCCGATCGGTCGTGTATGGAAACGAGAAGAATTGGAGAAACTTTCAGAAATTTGTCAAAAACATAATGTTATCATTGTTTCAGATGAAATACACCATGATTTCGTTTATGAAAATTTTAAACATATCCCAATGACCTTGATTCAAAAAGAAAATACTGTAATTCTAACATCTGCCAGCAAAACATTTAATTTAGCTGGTTTGACCACGGCGGTGGCGGTTATTCCGGATGATAAATTAAGGAAAAACTGGGACAGTTTGGCAACAAAAATCCATATTTTTGAAGGAAATTCATTTGGATATCTGGCAGGAGAAGCTGCATATTTGGAAGGAAAAGAATGGATTGATCAAGTAAAAGAAATTATTTATCGCAATTACATCTTTCTGCGGGATCAATTGTTAAAGAGACTTCCAAAACTGGAAATCGCTCCATTAGAAGGAACGTATTTGATGTGGGTGAATTTTGGCGCATATCTGGATTCGAGTGAAATATCTGGATTTTTTGAAAAAGAATGCAAAATTGCCTTAGACTATGGAGAGTGGTTTCACGGTAATTCAGAAACATGGGTTCGCTTCAATTTGGCCACCAGTGATGAGATTATTGAAAAAGCTGCTCAGGTAATATTGGAACAAGCAGATGAACGAAATTGGTAAAGAGAAAATATTAGCTGTATTTGACAAAACAAAATAACTTCAACCGCAACAAACCGTTGTCTGAAAATTTATGTTTTCGGACAGCGGTTTTTTATATATAGAAAGAAAATAAACCCACAGTAAGTTACAGAGTGCGGCAGAAAGAGAGGTCCGTATGGAATTTTTTGGACAGGCGATCGAAACATTGAAAGTGCTGGTCATTGCACTGGGAGCTGGTCTCGGCGTTTGGGGGATTATCAATCTTCTCGAAGGCTACGGTGCTGATAACCCGGGTGCAAATGCTCATGTGCGGTAAAGTAACACATAAGAATTTGATAGACAGCCCTCTGCTATTCTGTAATCCGTTAAGTCAATTTGACAATTCTTTTGAATTGGTGTATATTTTTCATATTAATATGAAAAATATGAATATAGGAGATGTACTACAATGTCCATGCCAAAAGGAAAACACATATTTGGAACTGTTAAAGTTGGAGAAAGAGGGCAAATTGTTATTCCGAAAGAAGCACGAGAAATATTTGACATAAACCCCGGCGATACTCTGCTTGTTTTGGGAGATGAAGAACAAGGTATAGCTGTGGTTAAAGCTGATGTGATTAAAGAGGTAGCTGTAAAAATTCTGAAAGGGTTAGGTCACTTCAAAGGGGGCTATGATGATGAAAAATAGCTTTTCAAATATTTTGCCATTTCTTTTAGTTGCTGACTTGATTATTCCATTTTTATTAGCTCCCACTTACAGAGGTTATAATCATTTGACGCAGGTAATGAGCGTTTTAGGAAATCCAAAAGCACCGTTGCATCTAATCTATAATATTTGGCTGGTTGTGTTTGGAGTTGCAATTTTAATCAGCATTTTGCAGTTTTATCCTATCATCGTCCAAGTATCAAGTGTCATATCCATAGTGCTTTTTTCCGTCATTGTGATTTACGCCATAGGCGGATGTATTCTTTCTGGGATTTTTCCAGTTGGTGAAACAAAAAGTCTTGAAACAGTTTCTGCAAAGATACATGGTTATGGTTCAGTTATCGGTTTCTTACTTTTAACGCTTGCCCCCTTACTCATTGGAATGTATTTTTTCAAAATATCCAATGGTCTTTTAGGGGTATTGTCTCTGATTTGCTTTATTCTTGCAAACATCGGTGTACAAGGGGTACAAACGAGATAAAATAGAAATGAGGGGCGATAGAGCGGAAATATCAGATTTTCCA
>PPYE01293633.1_pt1 | contig 58643 bp, 48 predicted proteins | sample 1559881 | NCBI WGS metagenome assembly PPYE01 (sample SAMN08240022, study PRJNA423297) | Human gut metagenome, whole genome shotgun sequencing project.
ATTATCTGCGCTTTTGGCTTGGCATCTGCCGCACCTCGCTCGCCGTATCGGCACTTAGAATTATGCGGTATTGCCATAACGCTATTGAATGAAACCATAACACCAGACACGAAAGGTTTGCCATAAACATGAAAGAAATCATCCTTGCCTATCAGGGCGAAATGACCCTGAAAGGCCTGAACCGCAGCAAATTTGAAGCCCGCCTGGCCAAAAGCATCCGCTACCGGCTGGAAGACCTGGGCAAATTCAAGGTGACCCAGGCGCAGTCCACCGTGTTCATTGAGCCACTGGAAGATGACCTGGATATGGACGAAGCGTTCCGCCGTATTTCCAAAATTTTTGGCATTGTCAAAATGAGCCGCGCTGCCTGCTGCAGCAAGGATTTTGACGAGATCTGCGCCACGGCGGAAGCTTATCTTGGCGAAACGCTGCGCGGCATCCGCACCTTTAAGGTGGAAGCCAAGCGCGCGGATAAAACGTTCCCGATGAAAAGCCCGGAGCTGTGCCGCGAACTGGGCGCTTACCTGCTGGGCAAGCACCCCCACCTGCGGGTGAACGTGCATGAGCCGCAGCTGGAAATCATGGTGGAAATCCGCGATAAAGGCGCATATATCCATGGCCCCAAGGTGGAAGCCGCGGGCGGCCTGCCCGTTGGCACCAGCGGCCGTGCGCTGAACCTGCTTTCCGGCGGCATCGACAGCCCGGTGGCAGCTTATTGCATGGCGCGCCGCGGGCTTGCACTGCACCACATCCACTTTGCCAGCCCGCCGTACACCAGCCTGCGCGCCAAACTGAAGGTGCGCGCCCTGGCCCGCGAACTGGCAGAATATACCGGCAACTGCCAGCTGTTTGTGGTGCCCTATACCAAGCCGCAGGAGTATATCCGCGATAATGCGCCTGATGTGTTGTTTACCGTGCTCATGCGCCGCAGCATGCTGCGCATTGCCAAACTGGTGGCCGACCAGAGCGAGATGGAAGCTTTGATTACCGGCGAAAGTCTAGCACAGGTTGCCAGCCAGACCATGCAGGCCATTGCCTGCACCGACGCCGCGCAGAACCTGCCGATTCTGCGCCCGCTGATCGGCATGGATAAGACCGAGATCATTGCTATTTCCCGCAAGATCGGCACCTTTGATACCTCCATTGAGCCGTATGAGGATTGCTGTACCATCTTTACCCCGCCGCACCCCAAAACCAAGCCCAGCCTGGCGGAGATCGAAGCCGCCGAAGCCGGAATGCCCGGCCTGGCAGAGCTGGAACGGATTGCGGCGGAAACTGTGGAGAAAATCCCCATCCGCATCGGGGATGACCCGGAGTTTTAACAGCGCCAGATAAAAATTACCCTTGGATAAAGGACGGAACAAACCATGACTGCGGAGATCATTTGTGTAGGAACCGAGCTGCTGCTTGGCGATATTGTCAATACCAACGCCCAGTTTTTGAGCCGCGAACTGGCGGAACTGGGCATCAGCGTGCTGCACCAGCATGTGATTGGGGATAACCCTGGCCGCCTGCGTGATTTGGTAAAGGAAGCCAAAAGCCGCAGCGATCTGCTGGTGTTTTCCGGCGGGCTTGGCCCCACGGAGGACGACCTGACCAAGGAGACCGTGGCCGAAGCCTTTGGCGATACCCTGCACTTTGATGAAGCAGAATGGCAGAAGATCGTGGACTTTTTTGCCCGTACCGGCCGCGGCGGGCGCACCCCCACGGCCAACAACCGCAAGCAGGCCATGGTGCCCACCAAGGGGCACAAGCTGCCCAACGCCCATGGCACCGCACCCGGTGCCTGGTTCGAGGATGACGGCTGCGTTGCCGTGCTGATGCCCGGCGTTCCACGCGAGATGAAAGCCATGTGGGCGGAGGATATCCGCCCGGTGCTGCTGCAGCGCCAGAACTGTACCATCCACTCCAAAACGCTGCGGGTGCTGGGGGGCGAAAGCAGCATTGCCAGCAAGGTTTCCCCGCTGTTCGCCAGCGAAAACCCCACGGCAGCCATTTATTGCAAAACCGGCGAGAGCGAGATCCGTGTGACCGCCCGCGCCGCAACCGAGGCGGAAGCCGAAACGGCCTGCGATGCCCGCATTGCGGAGTTCCGCAAGATTTTGGGCCCCAATGCGTATGATGTGGATGTGCCGGGGCTGGAATACACTGTGGTGCACCTGCTGCAGCAAAAAGGGCTGCATGCTGCCACCGCGGAAAGCTGCACTGGCGGCCTTGTGGCAGAAAAAATCACCAATGTGCCCGGCTCCAGCGAGGTGTTCGGCTATGGCTTTGTGACCTATGCCGAAGCCGCCAAGGCAAAGCTGCTGGGTGTTGACCCGACTTTGATTGAACAGTATAACGTGGTTTCCGGCCCGGTGGCCGTGGCGATGGCTTACGGCGCTTTGCAGGCATCGGGGGCAGATCTGGCCGTGGGCATTACCGGCATTGCCGGGCCCGGCGGCGCACTGCCGGGCAAACCGGTAGGTACCGTCTACCTGGCCGGTGCGGATGCCCGCAGCGGCAAAGCCTGGCTGATGCGCCTGGAACTCGGCGGCTATGCCGAGCGCAGCATCATCCGCACCCGCGCCGCCCTGTACGCCCTGGACCTTCTGCGCCGCATGGCCCTTGATATCCCTCCCGAAAACGCCCACCCCGTCCCCTCCAAAGATGTCAAACCCGAAACCCTTGATATTTAAGGCAACACCGCACAATTCCCGCCTGACGGCTTAAGCACCGCTTCGGCGGCTGCGGCACGGCATCTGCGTTGCCAACTTCAACTTTCCACCAAAGGGGTGTTTTAATGCTGCAAATCCAAATGCGAATCCTGCGTGTGTTTGGGCTTTCCAAAGCGGAGATGAACTCCATCATTGAGAACGCCCAGGCCGAGGGCAGCCCCAGCCTGCGCCTGCAGGAGCGCGATGGTGAATACCTTGTCTGCGTGCAGGCATCAGCCCCCACCCAGGCAATGGCGGATGAATACTGCGAAAAGTGGGTGCAGAAACTGCGCACCCGCTTTGGCGATGCCTGCTATGGCTTTGAGGATACCACCCTGGCCCAGGCCGCGCTGGATGCCCTGCTGAAAAAGCGCCGCCTGCTTGTTGCGGCGGACGAAGCCACCGGCCGCCTGTTGGGCAACGCCCTGCGCGGCCTGCAGCACAGCGAAGCAGCGTTCGATTTTGGCAACCAGACCTACCTGAACCCGGCGAACGCCCGCCGCATTGCCGCGCCGGAAGCTCTGCTCAAAAAGTTCCCCGGCGATATGGTTCAGGCCGCTGCAGGCCGCGCTCAAAGCGCTTTGCTGCTGGCCAATGCGGATTATGCCGCCGTGTATATGCCCGCAACAGTGGGGCAGGCGCCTTTTGTGCTGCTGTGCAGCCGCATCGGCGCGGCAGCCTGTGCCCTGAGCCCCGAAATCTCCGATATGGCAATCGCCAACCATATTCTGGACTTGGCCCGCCGCCGTGCATTGGGGATGCACCTGGGACCTTCCGCTATTACCTTCAAGCCGGGGCGGGAGCGCCCGCTGCTGCTGGTCAGCGGCGAAGGCCAGCCGAGGCCAGGTTTCCGCTTTACGCTGCGCCGCAAGGCTGCCCCGGCCAAACCGGCGGTTAAGCCCAACGCCCCGGACAGCTACGATGCAGAACCGGTCCCCGATTACGATGCGCAGCCCACTGAACCCAAACCGCAGGCTACCCCCACCGGGACCATTACCTTTGAACGCCCCATCGCCCAGCCTGCCGCGCCGCAGCCAACACCGGATCCGCTGGACCTGCGCACCGCAGGCCCGCAGGCCGCCGCCGAAGCGCGCGCCCGCCGCGCCGCAGAAAGCGAGCTGGACCCGGACCTGGAACTGTGTGCCACCCGCACCATCAAAATTTCCCGTGCAGATTTGGAGCAGGCCATGGCGGCTCAGCAGGCAGCAAAGCAGCAGGAGCAGCCCAACCCGGAACCGCCCGCTGCACCGCAGCCGGAACCCCTGCCGGAGCCGGAACCGCCCGCCAACCTGCCGGAACCAAAAGCTTCTATCCTGGATGATGATATCCCGGATTTTTCGGAAGGGTTGGACCCCGCCGCGCTGGAAGCAGCCCGCAAGGCGGACGAAAAAGCCCCGCCGCGCAGCACCGATGAATTCCAGCGCGCCGCCAGCCAGTTGTTTGAAGACAATGAGGATGACGGGGAGGACGAAGAGCCCACCATTACCTTCCCTGGCCGCAGCAAAGCCAAAACGGCAGTGCCGCGCCCCCTGGCAGCAAAGCAGGAACCCAAACAGGATGCCATCCACAACCGCAGCCTTGCCATGATCGAGCGTGCCGAGCGCCGCCACCGCCGCAAAGCGATTGCCGCAGTGGCTGTTATTGCCCTGCTGGTTCTGGTGGGTGCTGCGGTGCTGCTGGGGCTGACCCGTGGATGCACCGTGAAAGCCCCTGCCTATAAAAATTACGGCACAGAGCAGTTTGATACCCAGGCGCAGGCATATTTGAAATCCGCTGCGGCAGAAAACGAAAAAATTATCGGTTATCTTGCGTTCCCCGGCCAGAACGGCCAGCTGGTGTACAGCGGCTCCCAGCCAGGCGATGGCGCTGCCATCAGCGGTACCAACTACCTGAACGCTTCCATGCCGTCCAACACGGTGCTTTCCTGCGCGGATGCCTCGCTGGCAAGCCTGACGGACCAGACAAACTTCAGCCAGAATGCCGAGTTCACCCTGTACCTGAGTGATGTGACCTACCATTTCCGTGCTGTGGCAGTGTATAATACCGATGCCGCAGGCACCGAGAATGCCTTTACCCCCGCCAGCTATGGGGAACTTTCGGATTATTACAGCTATGCGGAGTTTAGCCAGAGCATTAAGGAACGCAGCCTGTTTGATACCGGCAATACCCCCGGTGATAAGGAAACCTTCCTGACCCTGATGAGCACCGGCGGCACAAACGGCACGTTTGTCTGTGTGACCGCTGTTCTGTTGCCGGATCAGGCCCAGTAAGCTTGGGGCAATACCGCATAATTCTAAGTGCCGATACGGCGAGCGAGGTGCGGCAGCTGCTAAGCCAAAAGCGCAGATAATACTCTGCAAGCTGGATGGGGAAGGGGGTTTTTGGATTGAAAGAAGAAGCGGCACTGGCCCGTACGGCCATCAAAAAGCGGCTGGCCGGGCAGCCGGCACCGGATATCTGGTTTTTGATCATTTTGATGCTGCTGGTGTGCTATGGTTTGGTGATGCTGTTTTCAGCCGGGTATGCGGTGGCGTTGTACCGGCGCGGGGATGCTTATACCTACATCCGCCCCCAGCTGTTGTTTGCGGCGTTTGGTGCGGCGGCCATGTACGCGGCCAGTCTGGTGGATTACCACATCTGGCACAAACTGGCGTGGCCAATCATGGGGGTATCGCTGGCGTTGCTGGCAATCGTGCTGTTCATGCCGGAATATAACGGCTGCAAGCGGTGGATCGTGCTGCCGGGGCTGGGCACCTTGCAGCCCAGCGAGATCGCCAAGTTTGCGGTAGTGCTGGTGTTTGCCCACATCATCTCCCTCAACCATGACAGGATGCAGACCTTTGCAACCGGGGTGCTGCCCTTTATGGTTATCCTGGGGGCGGTTACGGTGCTGATGCTGCTGGAGCCGCATCTGTCCGGCACGCTACTGATTTTGGGTATCGGCGCGGTGCTGATGTTTGTGGGCGGCACGGGCTTAAAGTGGTTTGCCCTGGCAGGCATTGCCGGGGCCGGGGCCATTGCGGCGGCGGTGGTGCTGCTGCCGGAGCTGGTGCCCTATGCCATGGGGCGGCTGTCCTCCTGGCGGGACCCCTTTGCCGATCCGCTGGGCGAAGGCCACCAGACCATCCAAAGCCTGTACGCCATTGCATCTGGCGGCGCGGCCGGGCTGGGGCTGGGCAACAGCCGCCAGAAATACCTCTATGTGCCGGAACCGCAGAACGACTTTATCTTTTCGATTCTGTGTGAAGAACTTGGCTTTGTGGGCGCGGCTCTGACGGTGGTGCTGTTCCTGCTGCTGTTTTTGCGCGGCATGTCCATTGCAGTGCGCGCGCGGGATAAATTCGGTGCGCTGCTGGCCGTTGGCTTTGTGGTGCAGGTGGTGCTGCAGGCGGTGCTGAACATTGCCGTTGTTACCAACACCATCCCCAACACCGGCATCAGCCTGCCGTTTTTTTCTTCCGGCGGTACCAGTTTGATGATGCTGCTGGGCGAAATGGGCATTGTGCTCTCCGTTTCGCGCCAGGCGGACGCCCGGTAACGGGAATGTGCAAATTTTGTGATGGGGATTTCACAACTTTCGGCAGTTCTGCGCTATTGAAACTGGCGGAATAATACGGTATAATAACCAAAAAAGATTTGTAACTTTTTTGCAATCTTCCCAAAAGAAAAGGAATGCTATGCAGGAAATCAAAACAAACCCAACGGTGCGGCACACCACGCCCCTGCAGCTGCTGGCGGCGTTTGCAGCCACGGTGGCAGTGCTGTTTGTGCTGCTGCTGGGGGCGTGCGCGCTGCCGGCCCAGCCGGTGCTGGAACATGTGTATGATTCAGCCCAAACCATCCAGCAGGAGGGGCTTTACCCTGAATATTTCGGCTTTAAGCTGTTCCAGATGGATAACTATACCGATACCATCATGCTGTTTGAAGCGGCCGCCATGGGCGAGCAGGATCCCTTGACCGCCATGATGACCGCAACGGCCTATAACGTGGATAACTTTGAAACGATGGCCGGTGACCTTGCTGTCTATTGCGAGCGCACCATTCCGCTGGCCACCGGTGCCCAAAAGGCAGTGCAGCTGGTGCCGTTCTCCTATGCGCGGTACTGGCACGGCTACCTGATCTGGTTGCGGCCGCTGCTCTGCGTTATGTCCATCACCGGTGTGCGCGTGGTGCAGTATTTGGTGCTGTTTGCGCTGCTGGCGGTTATTTTGTGGCAGCTGCGGCGGCAGTGTGGGCTGCGGGCCATGGTGTGGTTTGCCGTCAGCCAGCTGGCGGTTACCGTGTTCTGGGTGCCGCATCAGGTGCAGTATTTTACCACTTTCTGTATTGCGTATGCGGGCTGCGCGTGGGTGCTGGCCAGGCCGCGCCGCGCCGGGCAGCTGAGCATTGCCCTGGTGGTGCTGGGTACCTGTACGGCGTTCTGTGATTTGCTGGTCACCCCCATCATCACGCTGGGGCTGCCGGTGGCGGTGTGGCTGTGCTGCCTGCCGCAGCGGGCGGCATCCGGTGCCAGGCAGTGTCTGCCGGTCATCGGCGGCAGCTTGTGCTGGGGGGCAGGCTATGCCATGTGCTGGGGCCTGAAATGGGTGCTGGCCACCCTGATTACCGGGCAGGATATCATCGGCGATGCCATCCACCAGGCCGGGGTGCGCACCACGGCGGATACCTGGCACGGCATGGAGCTGAGCTGGGGGAATATCTTCCGCTTTGTGGGGGATACATTAAGCCAGCGCGGGCTGTTGTGGCCGGTGGTGCTGGTGGTTATTTTGTGCATTGCGGCGTTTTTGCTTTGCCTGCGCAATAAGGAAGCTTTGCTGCGCGCGCTGCCCATTGGCCTTACCGCCCTGATGGCACCGGTGTGGCTGGCGCTGCTGCGCACCCATTCCATCCAGCACGGGTGGTTTACCTGGCGCAGTTTAACGGTCAGCATTTTTGCGGGGCTGGCTTTTCTCTATTATTCCTGTGGGATACGGGCGGGCCTGCGGCGTTTGCGCGGCCAAAAACAACAAGGGTGAAAGTAGTTATGAAGGACGAAGAAAACAAGATGCAGTCTGCTGCCCCGGAGCAGCAGGCCCAGCTGGAGCAGACGCAGCCGGAAAGCGAACCGGCCGCGGATGCGGCCCAGCCGGGAACTGAAAACGAACCCAAGGCGGAAACCACAGCACCGGAAACGCCGGACAAAAAGAAACGTCCCCTGTGGCTGAAACTGCTGGCGGTGTTTGCTGCGGCACTGGCGGTGCTGGTGCTGCTGGCGGTGCTGTACATTAACGGCAAGTTGGATCTGATTCATTACGATGACGGCACGGTGGACAGCGTTGGCACCGTTGATGCCGAGGAGGACCAGGACCTGGATACCACCGGCCTGACCCAGGCCACAAATGACGAAATGGAGATGCCGGAGGGCAGCCCCTTTGCGGACGAAGATGTGCTGAACATCTTGTTGGTCAGCACTGATGAACGCACCGATGCCGTGAACGACTGGGATGCGTTTACCCATCTGAACGAGCTGGACGGAACAAAAGCCACCACGGAGTTCAGCTCCGATGCCCGCGCGGACAGTTTAATTCTGTGCTCCCTGAACATCAAGGACGATACCATCAAACTGGTTTCCATTGAGCGCGGCACCGGTGTGCCGATTCTGCTGGATGGGTACGAGGGCCAGTACGACTGGATCACCCACACCTTCCGTTACGGCGGTGTCCGCCTGACGATGGATACGGTGGAAGACTGCTTCAACGTGCAGGTGGACCACTATGTGCGGTTCAATTTTAACTCCTTTGTTCAGATTGTGGATGCCGTGGGCGGCATCGACCTGAACCTGACTGAGGACGAAGTCAAGGCGCTGAACTGGGAGGTTCCCTCCAACTCGATGCTGATCGTCAACAAGGTGGAACCAGGCTGGAACCACTTTGACGGCTATACCGCATTGCAGTATGCCCGCCTGCGCGCCATTGATGATGACTGGCACCGCGTGGCCCGCCAGCGCACCGTCATCCAGGCGGTGCTGGACCGGATCAAGAGCGCTTCGGTCACCGAGCTGAACGACCTGCTGGACACCGCCCTGCCGGTGGTGCAGACCAACTTTACAAAAACTGAGATCGCTGCCTTGATGGTGCAGCTGCCGAGCTTTTTGGGCGTGACAGCAGACCAGATGACCATGCCGGTGCAGGGCACCTATGGCATGCGCAACGGCATGGATGACCGCCCCATGATGGATCCTGATTGGGCTGCCAACATTGCGGTTTTGCAGAACTTTTTGTATACTGATATGACGGCAGAGGAAGCCATTGCCGCCGGTACCGCTACCCCGGAAACGGCTGACGGTGAGGAAACCGCTGTGCCCGAAACCGTGGAAGTGCAGAGCAAAAAGAATGACACCGTCCACACCTACCTGAAAGACAACACGACACCCATTTACTGGGAATACCCGCTGGAAGATGCCGATTTTGGTAATGCGGATTACCGCGTGTTTCTGGCCGGAGAGACCCGCGGACAGCCGCAGAACACTGCCATGCGCAAGGCGCTGTTCCAGTACCTGCACGAACAGCAGGGGGTGAATGTTCAGCTGGTGGAAACCGGCGTGGGCGAAACCCAGGTGCTGGAGCAGTACCTGCGCACGGGCGATGAAAACTGGCTGAACCACTACCTGAAGCTGCAGGGCAGCTGTGCGGATGCGGAAGCCGAATACTGGCGCTGGCTGTACCAGTATAACCGCCAGCAGGGCGGCACTATCCATGTGGCAGGGCTGGGCACCGAGCGCAATACCGCAGTTTCGATGTATGGCCTGCTGGCTTTGGCAGATACGGAGATCGAACCGGCAGAGAGCATTGCGGACTTTGTGCAGGCCCTGCGGGATGAGGATATGACGACTGCCCTGCAGCTGTTCAAGATCACTATGGAGGAACAGCCCGATGCGATGGCAGACTATTTTGGCGATGCCTATGCCCAGGTACAGCAGCTGTATGCCAACCTGCAGGTGAACACCACCTATAAGGGCAGGCTGGACCGCGACGACCTTGCCATGATGGACAACATGAACTTTGTGCTGCGCCAGTACCCGGACGATAAATTCTTTGGCCAGCTGAGCAACGGCCATGTGACCCAGAGTGCCTGGAAGGACGGCAGTTATATTGCCAACTACAGCCGTTTCGGCATGCTGCTGAACGGCGAAGGCTCCCCCGTGCAGGGCGAAGTCTGCTCCATGCTGACGATCTATACCCAGCGCGGCAGCAGCGGCCTGCTGGGCGATGATGCCGAGAACGACTATTACGATCTGAACGCGCTGGCGGAAGCTGCGGGCAAAGAATTTATTGCCACAGGGGCGGATTTGTTCTTGGCGCTGGACAACGAGGACACCCCTTACACCGAGCAGAACGGCCTGATCAAGCCCGAAGTGCAGGCCGAAGAAAAGCCGCTTATGGATTATTGCCAAAAACTGATTGTACTTTTTGACACAGAAAATTAAAATTCCCCGTTGACAAGGCCGCGCCTTTGTGCTATAAATACTTTAAACCAATGAAGCGAAAGTAAAACCACAGGCGCACGCACAGAGAGCCCCCGATGCTGGGAACGGGGTGGTAAGCGGAGTGGATAAATGGTTCGCCGAGGGCACGGGGAAAAGCTGGGCTGAGTATCCGTTGACGGAAGCCTCCGTTACAGGGCAGGGGAATGTTAGTTCTCCGCAGAGCGGCTGTGCAGTTTATGGCACAGCAAGCAAGGTGGCACCACAGATTATTTGATTGATCTGCCCTTGCACAGAAAGCTATTTCTGTGCAAGGGCTTTTGTTATACCCGGCACAGACCACAAACAGGAGTAACACCATGAAAAAGCAAAGCATTACCACCATGCGGGAGCGATGGCGCCGGGCAAACTGATTGCCCGCCCCGGCACTGCCGGGAACAAACCGCCGATACACCTTAAATGTGAATGATAAAAAGGAGCTTTTACCATGAAAAAGTTTGTTGCTGTTCTGTCCGCCGCCGCTATGCTCGCAACCCTCGCCGCCTGCGGTTCCACCGCCGCCACCACTTCTACCGCTACCTCCAGCGCCGATACCGCTGCAGCTTCCAGCAGCGAAGCTGCTGCCGCAGATGATACCGCCAAGTCTTACAAAATTGCGGTGGTCCAGCAGCTGGACCACGCCAGCCTGGATGAGATCCGCACCGCTGTGGAAGCAGAGCTGGACGCCAAAGCCGCCGAAAAGGGCATTACCATTGAGTACAAAGATTTTAACGGCCAGAACGACGCTACCACGCTGAACCAGATCGGCACCCAGGTGGTTTCCGATGGATATGATGCGGTGGTGCCCATTGCCACCCTGGCAGCTCAGTGCATGGCCAATGCCTGCGCCGAAGATCAGATTCCTGTTGTGTACGCCGCCATCAGCGACCCTGCCGCTGCAGACCTCACCGGCCTGGATTATGTCACCGGTACTTCTGACGCGCTGAACACCCAGTTCATCCTGGATATGATGCTGGCAATCAACCCGGATGTCAAGACTGTTGGCTTGCTGTACTCCAATTCCGAAGCCAATTCCACCACCCCCATTGCCGAAGCAAAGGCTTACCTGGATGAAAAGGGCATTGCTTATGTGGAAGGCACCGGCAACACCAACGATGAAATCATGAGCGCCGCCGCCAATATGGTGGGCAAGGCTGACGCTGTGTTTACCCCGACCGATAACGTGGTTATGGCCGCCGCAGCTGCTGTTTCCGAGACGCTGACCGAAGCGGGTATCCCGTTCTACACCGGTGCCGACAGCTTTGTTACCGCCGGTGCCTTTGCAACCTGCGGAGTCAACTATACCGAACTTGGCACCTACACCGCTGATATGGTGCTGGATATCCTGGAAAGCGGCAACGTTCCTGAATACCATGTAATGGATGGCGGCATCATCACCGTCAACACCGAAACTGCCGCCGCTCTGGGCATTGATTACGCCGCTTTCAGCGATATGGCCAGCCAGGTTGTGGAAGTTACCACCCAGCAGTGATAAAATGAATAGAGAATAATGAAAAAAGAATAATGCAGGTGTGGTGCCTGCGGTACCACAATAAAGCAGGAAATGCAGCTCCGGCAAGCGAAAACGCCCGCCGGAGCTGCATACCTGATTAAAAACGCCGCCGCGGGCGGCGTACAGCCATTATTCATTATTCTTTATTACTTATTATTTTTAGGCAACACCGCACAATTCCCGCCTGACGGCTTAAGCACCGCTCCGGCGGCTGCGGCACGGCATCTGCGTTGCCAAGTGCCTGCGCCGGGTTTGTCACCGCGTTCCTGCAAACCCACCTGGGCGTGCCGTCCATTTTAGCGGGTATTATTACCAATACCGGGCTTTACACCGTAAACCTTGCCATCATGGGCTTTTCTTCCAACGTTCCCATGCTGAAAACTGAGACAGTGTTCACTATGGCCCGCGCCCTGTTTGGCGAAAAATCTCCCTATAAACTCATTGTTGCCGTCACGGTCACAGTCGTGGCCTGCGCGCTGCTGATTTTATTTCTTGGTACCCGGCTTGGTCTTTCCATCCGCGCTACCGGCGATAACCCGGATATGGTGCGCGCTTCCTCCATCAACACGGCGTTCACCATCACGGTGGGCCTTTGCGTTTCCAACGCCATGACCTCGCTTTCCGGCGCGGTTCTGGCTCAGTACCAGAAATCCGCCGATATCAACCTGGGCACTGGCATGGTGGTCATCGGTCTGGCTTCGCTGATTATTGGCGAAACGCTGTTTGGCCGCGGCGGTATGTGGGTCAAAGCGGCTGCGGCTGTGGCGGGCAGCGTGATCTACCGCTTTATCATTGCGTTGGCCCTGCGTGCCAATGTTCCCAGCGAGTGCCTGAAGCTGATTTCTGCCGTCATTGTGGCGCTGGCCATTGCGGCCCCGGCCCTGAAAAAGAACCTTGCGCTGCGCCGCCGCCGTGCCGTCAGCCAGAAAGGGGGCAAGACCCATGCTTGATCTGAACCATGTCAGTATGACCTTTAACCCCGGTACGGTGAACGAGAAAAAAGCGCTGACCGATATCAATCTGCATATGGAAAGCGGCGAGTTCGCTACCATTGTGGGTTCCAACGGCGCGGGCAAATCCACCTTGTTCAATGCCATTGCAGGCAGCTTTATTCCGGATACCGGCAGCATTCTGCTGGATGGGGTGGATATGACCTTCCAGCCGGATTTCCGCCGCTCCAAGGCGATTGGCCGCCTGTTCCAGGACCCGCTCAAAGGCACTGCCCCCAACATGACCATTGAGGAAAATCTGGCCCTGGCCTATCTGCGCGCTTCCACCCATACTTCGCCGTTTTCCCGCATTACCAAGGCGGACCGCGAACTGTTTACTGATCGGCTGGTCCAGCTGGGCTTGGGGCTGGAGAACAGGATGAAACAGCCGGTCGGCCTGCTTTCCGGCGGCCAGCGCCAGGCGCTGACCCTATTGATGGCCACCCTGGTTACCCCCAAATTGCTGTTGCTGGACGAGCACACTGCGGCCCTGGACCCCGCCACCGCAGATAAGGTGCTGGAGCTGACCAAGAAAATTGTGGCCGAAAACCACATCACCTGCCTGATGATTACCCACAACATGCACGCCGCCCTGGAATTGGGCAACCGCACGCTGATGATGGATTCCGGTCACATTGTGCTGGATATCAGCGGGGAAGAACGCGCCAACACCACGGTGGACGGCCTGCTGGATCAGTTCGCCAAAAATGTGGGCCGCCGGTTGGATAATGACCGCATCCTGTTGAGCAGGCAGGAAGAGACGGCCCAGTAAAATAATAACAAAAAGCAGCCCCCGCGGGGGCTGCTTTTTGTTATATACAATCAGGGAAAAAATCAACCGGCGATTGCACCAAAAGCGGAAATGCCCAAAGTGCTTAGTACGCCCATAATGCAGCCTGCCAGCAGAACGCCGCCCATGCAGGCCAGAACGCTTTCCTTGAAATCCATATCCAGTAGGCTGGCGGCCAGGGTGCCGGTCCATGCGCCGGTGCCGGGCAGGGGAATGCCCACAAACAGCAGCAGAGCAATAAAAAGGCCGCGGCCGGCGGTGGCTTTCAGCTTTTGGCCGCCCTTGTGGCCTTTTTCCAGGCAGAAAGTGAAAAACTTGCCGATCACCGGTTTGTCAGCGCCCCATTCCAGGATCTTGCGCGCAAACAAAAAGATGAACGGCACCGGGATCATGTTGCCGATGATGGCAATGATGTAGGTGCTCCACAGCGGCAGACCAAAAATTACGCCATAGGGGATTGCGCCGCGCAGTTCGATCAGGGGAACCATCGAAACAAAAAATACAGTCAGGTATTTCTTAAACATTCCAGTACCTCGCAGTTGATTGATGTCAAATTTGCATACAAATTTTATTATACAAGAATCCGCGATATGCCGCAAGACCTGCACCACAGGTTTTGTGTAAAATTTATGTCAAGCGGGCAGGATGCCGGTTTCCGGCATAAAAAGGGTGCAAAGCCCTGCGGGATATGGTATAATTACAACATACATGCCCACAGAATAAGAAAAAATGACGGAACCACAACAGCAGGAGGAGGCACAGGATGCAGCGTATAGAAGCCCTGGAAGAATACAACCGCGCTCAAAGATTGGGCGTGCGCGATTACCGTGAAAAGACAGCGGCAGGCAAATACCCCTATCTGCCTGCGTTGGATGAACTGCTGGAAAAAACAGATACCGAAAGCCAGATACCGCTTGGCACCATTGAAATACCGTTGGATTATGTGGTAGGCACCAAAACCACCGGCCGCACCCCGGCGTTTGCTTCCAACTTTATGCCGCTGCTGCCCGAAAACACTGAGTTTGCCAGCAAGTGGGTTTCCCTGTGCATGGCTCATGTGGAAGAGGGCATCCACGATGCCATTAAAGCATATGAGTACATGGGCCGCTTTTATGTCCAAGAGGGCAACAAACGTGTCAGTGTGCTGAAATATTTTGGCGCGGATTCTATTTTTGCCACCGTTACCCGCGTTGTGCCGCAGTTCAATGATACGCCGGAAATTCGTGAATATTACGAGTTCATGGAGTATTACCCTTTGTGCGGGCTGTACCGGCTGCACTTTACGCAGGAGGGCAGCTTTGCCCGCTTGCAGAAAGCGCTGGGCAAAGCGCCGGATGAAAAGTGGACCGCAGACGATAAGGCGGAAGTTGTCAGCCTGATGAACTGGATCACCAAGGCTTATAATGCCCACGGCGGCGATAAAATGCGCACCACCCCGGCGGATGTTATGCTGCTGTTGCTCCGCTTGTATAAGTTGGATGAGCTGAAAACCTATAGTCCCGCCCAGTTTGCCGCAGCTATTGACGCTGTGTGGGATGACGTTCTGGCGCTGGAGCGCCCGGAACCGGTCAAGCTCAGCACCCAGCCGTCCGCCCCGGCCAAAAAGAACAGCCTGCTGGACCGCATCCTGCCGGGGATCCGCAGTGAGCCCAGCCACTTGAAAGTAGCGTTTGTCAACGAGCGCACGCCGGAAACTTCTACCTGGACCAGCCAGCACGAGTTTGGCCGTACCCAGCTGGACCAGGTGTTTGCCGGCAAGGTGGAAACCGTGGCTTATCATGGCGCAGAGCCGGGCAAAAATGCCGATGAACTGGTGGAAAAAGCCATTCAGGACGGCGCGGATATGGTGTTTACAACCTCGCCAAAACTGGTGGGGGCTTCGCTGCGCGCGGCGCTGCGCCACCCGGATGTGCGCATCCTGAACTGCTCGGTCGATATGCCGTATGCTTCCATCCGCACCTATTACAGCCGCGTGTATGAGGCAAAGTTCATCACCGGCGCCATTGCTGCCGCTGTGGCGCGGGAGGACCGCGTGGGCTATGTGGCGGATACGCCCACCTTTGGCGTTCCGGCCAACATCAATGCGTTTGCCCTTGGCGCGCGGATGGTCAACCCGCGCGTTAAGGTCAGCCTGCAATGGTCCTGCCTGCCGGGGGACCCGATCCAGGCCTTCCAGAAGCAGGGCATCACGGTGGTCTCGGGGCGCGATACCCCCACGCCGTTCCGCCCTGCGCGAGAGTTCGGAACTTTCCGCATCAGCCCCGGCGGCACGCTGATGGATCTGGCTTCGCCGTTTTGGCATTGGGGCCAGTTCTATGAAAACGTGGTGCGCACCGTGCTGGATGGCGGCTGGACCCGCGATAAATCCGGCACCGACGGTACTGCCGTCAACTATTGGTGGGGCATGAACAGCGGTGTGATGGATGTGCTGCTCAGCCGCGAGCTGCCCCATGATGTGCGCCACCTGGCCAACATCCTGCGCAGCGGCATTATTGCGGGCAGCATTGACCCGTTTGCCTGCTATATTACCGCGCAGAACGGTACTGTGATGAACGAGGGCCGCACCGGCTTTACCCCGGAGCAGATCCTGCATATGGACTGGCTGTGCGATGCAGTGGAGGGCCACCTGCCGGAATTTGACGAACTGACGGACTGTGCCCGCCCCATGTACCGCATGCAGGGCATCCACCGCGACCGGCTCCCTGCAGAGAAAGAGGCCGATCTATGAAAATTCTGGCAGTGGCAGACGAAGAGAGCAAGTACCTGTGGGAATACTATGAGCCCAGCAAGCTGCGCGATATCGACCTGATCATCGGCTGCGGGGACCTGAGCCTGCATTATATGAACTTTTTGTCCGATGCAGCGCCGGTTCCGGTGCTTTATGTACACGGCAACCATGATGCCAGCTATGATAAAGAACCGCCCCGCGGTGCGATCTGCATTGACGATGACCTGTACTGGTACAAGGGCTACCGCATTGTGGGCCTTGGCGGCAGCTGCCGTTACCGCGCCGGTGCCTGGCAGTTTACCGAAGCGGAAATGAAACGCCGCATCAGCCACCTGCGCAGCAGGATCCAGCGCGCGGGCGGGGTGGATATCCTTGTTACCCATGCGCCGCTGCACGGCTATGGGGATTTCAGCGACCTGCCGCACCGCGGGTTTACGGTGTTCAATGAAATTTTGGATACCTATCACCCGGCTTTGATGCTGCACGGGCATATCCACCTGACCTATGGAGCCAACATCCCGCGGGAGCACCAGTACGGCCAGACACGCATTGTGAACTGCTATGAGCGCTTTACGCTGGACCTGCCGGATAAGCCGGATCCGCGCCGCCACTCTTTGATTGAGAGGTGGAAACAGTTTAACCGCACGGGGCACTTTTAAGGTGTAGCTTGAAGGCGTACCTGATACCATAGGCAACACCGCACAATTCCCGCCTTGCGGCTTAAGCACCGCTCCGGCAGCTGCGGCACGGCATCTGCGTTGCCTGCCTGCCGATATGCACTATACCGCGGATATTGAAGAAATCTGCGGCGACCGTGATGTGCTGCTGTTTGCGGTGCCCTCGGTTTTTGTGCGTTCCACCGCCCGCAAGGCGGCACCGCATATCCCGGATGGGCAGCTGATCGTGGATGTGGCCAAAGGCGTGGAGGAAAAAACGCTGATGACGATGTCCGAAATCATTGAGCAGGAGCTGGCCGCGGATGGCAAACACACCCACTGCAATGTGGTGGCGCTTTCCGGCCCCACCCATGCGGAGGAAGTGGCCCGCGATATGCCCACCCTGATCGTGGCGGGCAGCCCGGATGAAGCCGCCGCACGCAAGGTGCAGCAGATCTTTACCACCCCCACCTTCCGCGTGTATACCAACACCGACCGCCGCGGCGTGGAGCTGGGCGGCGCTGTCAAAAATGTGATCGCGCTGGCTGTTGGCATTGCGATGGGCCTGGATTACGGCGATAACGCCAAGGCTGCCCTTATCACCCGCGGCAACGCCGAGCTGGCCCGCCTGGGTGTGGCCATGGGCTGCAAGGCCGAAACTTTTGCCGGGCTTTCCGGTATGGGCGATCTGATCGTGACCTGCACCAGTATGCACAGCCGAAACCTGCATGCCGGCATGCTGATTGGCCGTGGAAAGGATGTGGAAACCGCCAAAAAAGAGGTCGGTCAGGTGGTGGAGGGCATCAATGCCCTGCCCGCAGCCTGCAAGCTGGCGAAAAAGTATAAGGTAGAAATGCCCATCGTGAATGCGGTGGATGATATTCTGTCCGGTCGGTTGGCCGCCCGCGATGCGCTGGCTACAATGATGGGCCGACAGCTGAAACAGGAATAATAACATGGAAAACAGAGATATTCGCATTGCTTTTTTTGATATTGACGGCACTCTGCTGCCGCCGGATCACCACCTGCCGGAATCCACCGTGGCGGCGCTCAACATTCTGCGCGCCAAAGGGGTGCAGCTTTACCTGGCAACCGGCCGCCCGCCGTACCACCTGCATTACCTGAAAAAGGATCTGCCGTTTGAATTTGACGGCATGGTGATGATGAACGGCCAATATTGCCGGGATAAGGACGGCTGCTTTTACGCTCACCCGCTGCCGCAGGAGGGACTGCGCGAGCTGCTGCCCTGGCTGGAAAAAACAGATATTGCGGTTTCCTTTGTGGAAGCGGATACCGCTTACATGAATCGCACCAATGCCCTGTGTGAAAACTTTTTGAAAGAGATCCCGCAGGAAACCATCGATCCGGCCCAGCGCTGCTTTACCTACCCGACGTATCAGCTCAGCGCATTTTTGAGCAGCGAGCAGGAACCGGAGTTCATGGCTCACGTGCCCGGCTGCCGCGCTGTGCGCTGGAGCGAAGAATTTGTCGATATCCTGCCCGCAACCGGCGGCAAGGTGAACGGCTTGCAGGAAACGCTCAATCATCTGGGTCTTACGCGGGAAAACAGCATCGCCTTTGGCGATGGCGGCAACGATACCGAGATGCTTGCTTTTGCCGGGATCGGGGTTGCCATGGGCAACGCCTGGCCAGACGCCCGTGCCGCGGCGGATTACATTACCACCGATGTAGATAAGGACGGCATCTGGAATGCGCTGGAACATTTCGGGCTGCTGAAATAACCAATAAAAACAAGAGCATGTACGGTTTTTGGGAAAGCCCGAAAAACTGCACATGCTTTTATTTTATTTCTTTAGGCAACACCGCACAATTCCCGCCTGACGGCTTAAGCACCGCTCCGGCGGCTGCGGCACGGCATCTGCGTTGCCAATCTCTACTTCGGGTTTGGGCACCCATTCCAGTGTGCCCTCGTTACAGTCGGTCAGCGTGCCGGTAAAATCGGTGCAGGTGTACAGGTGCATCCGCTCGGCGGGCCATGGCTCGCAAGTAAAATCCACAATGCCGCGGTAGGCGGGGGATTGCATCGTCAAGCCGGTTTCCTCCCACACTTCGCGCAGGGCACAGGCTTCGGCAGTTTCGCCGGGGTCAAGCTTGCCGCCCACACCGATCCATTTATCGTGGTTGACGTCGTTCTTCTTTTTAATACGGTGCAGCATCAGATAGCAGCCGTTTTGTTCCAGGTAGCACAGAGTGGTTTGCAGCAGTTCAGCCATAGCGGAGCCTCGTTCCCTGTGTGCAGGGCACACAAAATATATTGGTATCAGTATACCACCCGGATAGTACAGGCGGCAAGGCTGCAGACAATGTGCGGGCGGCTATTTGCGGGCAGAAAACCAATATCCTGAAATTTACGCGGCGCTCCGTTATAATATTTCCAAAATGGAGATGGCTTTGAGGGGAACCGCAAAAAGGTGTTTGAAGCAGGCATGAACGCCCACATTGCCAAGCCGTTCAGCGTGATGCCCTGCTGGCAGGGCTGGATAAAGCACTGACAAAAAACAGGCACGAACCATACATAAACCGCCGCACTTTCCATATAATAGGTATATTGTACAGAATATGGAAGGGCAGGAGGATACCCCAATGAAAGCAACAGGAATCGTGCGCAGGATTGATGAGCTGGGGCGGGTGGTCATTCCCAAAGAGATCAGGCGAACCCAGCGCATCCGCCAGGGCGATGCACTGGAAATTTTTACCGCTGCCGATGGGCAGGTGGTGTTCAAAAAATATTCCCCGCTGGTGGAGCTGGGCGAACTGGCCGGGGTGTATGCCGAGGTGCTGGCCAAAAACCTGGGCCGCCCTGTGCTGGTGTGTGACAGGGAAAGCATTGTGGCCGCCACCGGCACGGGGAAAGGGCAGCTGCTGGGGCGGCAGATCAGCGATGCCGCCGCCCGGCTGCTGGCCATGCGCGGCCCTTACACCGCGCCGGAAACCGCTGCCCGCCGCATTACGGCCTTTGACAAAGGGGAAACGGTGCTGCTGTGCGTCTGCCCCATTGTGGTGCAGGGGGATGTGGAAGGCGGTGTGTTGCTGACCGGCCGCCCGCAGGATGCAGCCCCTGATACCGAGACCGCCCGCGCAGTAAACATTGCCGCGGCATTTTTAGCAAAGTGGATGGAAGAATGAACCGTTGGCCGGCATCACCCTGCTGTCTGGCGGGCAGCAAAACAAGGGCAACACCGCACAATTCCCGCCTTACGGCTTAAGCACCGCTTCGGCGGCTGCGGCACGGCATCTGCGTTGCCAAAATTAATAAATTTAGCACTCAGGAAGAGAGAGTGCTAAACAAGAAAAAGCAAACAAGGAGATGAGGGCAGCATGACGATGGATGCACGCAAGCAGCGCATTCTGGAAGCGATTGTTGCCATTTATTCTACCGGCGGCGAGCCGGTCGGCTCCGGTTTGCTGGCCAGCCACTTTGACATGGCACTTTCCAGCGCAACGCTCCGCAACGAGATGGCCGCGCTGACAAAGCTTGGCCTGCTGGAGCAGCCGCACACCAGCGCAGGCCGCGTGCCCAGCCCCAAGGGGTACCGGTACTACCTAGACCACCTGCTGGAAGCCCCCGCCGCCATAGCACTGAGCGCAGCGGACCGCGAAAACATTGACCGGCTGTTTGCCGATATGGACGCTGAGCCCGAAAAGCTGGCGCAGAGCGCCGCCCGCGCACTGGCCGATTATACCGGCTGTGCCGCAGTGGCTACCACCCCGCAGGCCGAGGATCTGTGCATCGCCCATTTTGAGGTCGTGCAGGTCGGGCGGTATTCCGCCGCAGTTTTGGCGGTTACCAGCTCGGGCGGTGTGCGCACCCGTGTGGCGCGTATCCACACCGGCTTGACGCGGGAGGATGCCGATGAGATGGCCCGCCTGCTGAACAGCAGCCTGACCTTTGTGGCACCGGAGGATCTGACCCCGTCGCTGACGGCAAGCCTGGTGCTTTCCGCCGGGCGCAGGCTGGCGCCGGTGGTGTTCGCCGCCGAAGCGCTGGTTCGCACCCGCCCGCAGTTTTACCTGGAGGGCGTGCAGTACCTGGCCAAGATGCCGGATGTGCGCACAAACCTTGGCGCGTTGCTGGAAGTTTTTTCTGACAACGAAGCGGCCCGCGCCCTGATCGAACCGGGCAGCGGCAAAGTGACCGCCACGTTGGGCGAGGATATCGAGCCCGCCATGCCGAACCTCTGCATCGTCAGCAAGCGTTACCTTGCGGGCGGCGGGCTGTACGGCACGGTGGCGGTGATCGGCTCCAACCGCATGGAGTACGAACACTTGATCCCCGTTTTGAATTATTTTGCAATTAAGTTAGGGCAGTCAATGTCCGGTAAAAAGGAGGAGCAGACATGAGCGAAGAAACAAAGAAGCAGCCTGAAACTGAACAGGAACAGGCCGCTGCTGAAACAAAAGCGCCCGCAGCAGAATCCGATAAGCAGGAAGCTGAACCCGCTGCAGAAAAGACCGAAAAGAAAGACTGGTTCGGCAAAAAATCCAAAGAGCTGGAAGCCGTAAAGGCAAAGCTGGAAGCCGCCGAGCAGGCCAACGCAAAGCTGAAAGACCAGATGCTGCGCACCGCTGCAGAGTATGACAATTACCGCAAGCGTTCCGCCCGTGAAGCTGACCAGAAGTTCAACGATGGTGTTTCCCACGCGGTCAACCAGATCCTGGCAATTCTGGATACGCTGGATATGGCAGCCAATGCCGAATGCACCGACGAAAACTATAAAAAGGGCGTTGTGATGACGCTGGACAAAGCCGAAAAAGCTCTGAAAACGCTGAACATCACCGAGATCGAATCCATGGGCAAGCCCTTTGACCCCAACTTTATGAACGCTGTTCAGCAGGTTCCGGCAGAGGATGGCCAGGAAAGCGGCACTGTGGTGCGCGTGTTCCAGAAAGGCTACATGATCGGCGATAAGATCATTCGCCATGCAACCGTGGTTGTGGCCGAATAACAAAGCATGAACCGGGTGCAAAAGCCCGTTCAGATATAAATTAAGACATTCACATTTCCATGTTTCCTGAAAGAGGAATATGAAAGGAGTTTTATATTATGAGTAAGATTATTGGTATTGACCTTGGTACTACCAACAGCTGCGTAGCTGTTATGGAGGGCGGCGAGCCCGTTGTTATCCCTAACGCTGAGGGTGCCCGTACCACCCCGTCTGTTGTCGGCTTTACCAAAACCGGCGAGCGTCTGGTAGGCCAGGTTGCAAAGCGTCAGGCTATCACCAACCCCGAAAACACCATCTCCTCCATCAAGCGTAAGATGGGCACTGCCGAGAAGGTTCACGCCGGCGGCAAGGATTACACCCCCGAGGAGATCAGCGCTATGATCCTGGCAAAGCTGAAGGCTGATGCCGAAGCTTACCTGGGCGAGCCCGTTACCGAGGCTGTCATCACCGTTCCCGCTTACTTCAACGACAGCCAGCGTCAGGCAACCAAGAACGCCGGTACCATTGCTGGTCTGAACGTAAAGCGTATCATCAACGAGCCGACCGCAGCTTCTCTGGCTTACGGCATTGATAAGGAATCCGACCAGAAGATCATGGTTTACGACCTGGGCGGTGGTACGTTCGATGTTTCCATCATCGAGATGGGCGATGGCGTTACTGAAGTTCTGGCTACCAATGGCGATACCCACCTGGGCGGCGATGACTTCGACCAGCGCATCATCGACTGGATGGCTGAGGATTTCCAGAAGGAAAACAACATCGACCTGCGCAAGGATAAGATGGCTGCACAGCGCTTGAAGGAAGCTGCTGAAAAGGCAAAGATCGAGCTGTCCAGCGCCACTTCCACCAACATCAACCTGCCGTTCATCACCGCTGACGCCAACGGCCCCAAGCACTTGGATATGACCCTGACCCGCGCAAAGTTCAATGAACTGACCGCTGATCTGGTTGACCGCACCATGGCCCCTGTCCGCAAGGCTCTGGCTGATGCAGGCCTGAAGGCTTCTGACCTGGCTAAGGTCCTGATGGTCGGTGGCTCCACCCGTATCCCCGCTGTCTATGACGCTGTCAAGAAGGAACTGAACTGCGAGCCGTTCAAGGGCATCAACCCCGATGAATGTGTTGCTGTCGGCGCTTCCATCCAGGGCGGTGTTCTGCAGGGCGACGTTAAGGGTCTGCTGTTGCTGGATGTTACCCCGTTGAGCCTGGGCATTGAAACTCTGGGCGGCGTTTGCACCAAGATCATTGAGCGCAACACCACCATCCCCACCAAGAAGAGCCAGATCTTCTCCACTGCTGCTGACAACCAGCCCAGCGTTGAAGTCAACGTTCTGCAGGGCGAACGTGAGTTTGCCCGCGACAACAAGAGCCTGGGTACCTTCCACCTGGATGGCATCGCTCCGGCTCCGCGCGGCGTGCCCCAGATCGAAGTTACCTTTGATATCGATGCCAACGGCATTGTGCATGTAAGCGCTAAGGACCTTGGCACCGGCAAGGAGCAGAGCATTACCATCACTGCTTCCACCAACATGAGCAAGGATGACATCGACAAGGCCGTTAAGGATGCCGAGCAGTATGCTGCTGAGGATAAGAAGCGCCGCGAAGATGTTGATGCCCGCAACAACGCCGACCAGATGGTGTTCCAGACCGAAAAGGCTTTGGGCGAGCTGGGCGACAAGGTCTCTCCGTCCGAGAAGAGCGAGTGCGAAGCTAAGCTGAACGCCCTGAAGGAAGCCCTGAAGGGTACCGATATTGAGGCCATCAAGGCAAAGCAGGACGACCTGCAGAAGGCTTTCTACGCCATCAGCGAGAAGGTTTACCAGCAGGCTGCCCAGCAGCAGGGCCAGCAGCCGGGCGCTGACGCCCAGCAGGGCCCCACGGGCAATGCAGGTTCCGCCCCGAAGGATGACGGTGCTGTTGACGCTGACTTCCACGAGGTGTAAGATAACAGAATAAACAGGGGAACATCCCTGTAACCCAAAAGGCCGCCGCCAGGCAATTCCGGCGGCGGCCATTGTGGGGTTAAGCCCACAAAGCTGCGTCCCGTCCGTAGGGGCGCACAGCGTGTGCCCGCAGTGAAATCACGTTGCCGCTTGCAGGCACAGGCTGTACGCCCTTACGGACAAAGAACCGGCTGTTCCCATAGGGGAAAGGAATAAAAGTCAACTTACTTCAACACATAAAGGTGTGATCATATGGCAGAAAAAAGAGATTATTACGAGGTGCTGGGCATCGGCAAAAACGCCACGGATGCCGAGATCAAGAGTGCCTACCGCAAACTTGCCAAAAAGTACCACCCTGACCTGAACCCCGGCAATAAAGAAGCCGAGGAAAAGTTCAAAGAGGTCAACGAAGCCAACGATGTGCTTTCCGACCCGCAGAAACGCCAGCGCTATGATCAGTTCGGCTTTGCCGGCGTAGACCCCAACTATGCGGCTGCCAACGGCGGCGGTGCAGGCGGGTTCGGCGGTGGTTTTGGCGGCGTGGACCTGGGCGACATCTTTGGCGATATCTTTGGCGGCGGATTTGGCGGTGGATTCAGCGGATTTGGCGGCGGTTCTTCCACCCGCACCGCCAATGCACCCCGCAAGGGCCATGATATTCAGGCCAGCGTGATCCTGACCTTTGAGGAAGCCGCCCACGGCTGCTCCAAGAAGATCACCATCAACCGCCAGGATACCTGCCCCGACTGCGGCGGCACCGGTGCGGCCAAGGGTACCAGCCCCGAAACCTGCCCCGACTGCGGCGGCCGTGGTTATGTTGTAACACAGCAGCGCACCCCCTTTGGCGTAATGCAGAGCCAGCAGCCCTGCAGCCACTGCGGCGGCCGCGGCACCATTATCCGCAACCCGTGCAAGACCTGCCGCGGCACCGGCAAGACCGCCGCGCGCAAGAGCTTGGAGATCAATATCCCCGCTGGTATTGACGATGACCAGAACATTGCACTGCGCGGCCAGGGCGATGCCGGTTCCAACGGCGGCCCGGCCGGCGATGTGATCGTGCATGTTACCGTTAAGGCCGACCCGATGTTTGAGCGTGACGGGTACGATGTTACCATCCATGTGCCCATCACCTTCAGCCAGGCTGTGCTGGGCGATGACGTTGAGGTGCCCACCGTGGATGGCCGCATTGTGCAGCATATCCCCGAAGGCACCCAGAGCGGCACCAAGTTCCGCCTACGCGGCCAGGGCATCCAGTACCTGAACGGCCGCGGCCGCGGCGACCAGTATGTGATCGTCGATGTTGAGATCCCTAAAAAGGTCACCCGCGCCCAGCGCGAAGCCCTGAAAGCTTTTGAGGACAGCATGAAAGAGGATAACTACGAAAAGCGCAAGGGCTTCTTCAAGAACCTGCGCGACCGTTTCTCGTAATGCAATAACATGCCCCCGCCTGGTAATGCAGACGGGGGTGTTTTTGTATCAGTTAATTATAGCAATATCACGACCTCTTTATGTGATTTTTACATAGATGATATCGTTCTCTAGCCTAAAAAGATAGAGGAAAAATGAGAAAAGTAAAGTGCAGTAAGGCTAATATTGCACTTTCGCCAATCATCATGTATAATAAAACTGTTTGTAAGCAACCTAAAGCAGGGGAGGGCTTCATGCAAAAAATCAAAGATTTCTGCAAGCGGCACCGCCTGCTGTGGCTGACTTTGCTGGTGGCGCTGGCTGCCGCTGCTGTGGCCGCGTGGGTCGGGTTTGACCTTGGCCAGCGGGTGGATAACCAGCCGGTGTATGAAATCGTCAACGATGATTATACCCGTACCGTTGTAATTCCTGCCACGGCGGACGCTGCAACGCAGGATGACGGCACAACCGGGTTGTACCTGCCCGTTCCGCTCAAAAGCGGGCAGCGCATTTACGGGGTTCGACTGGACCTGACCACCCATAATTGGGCGTTCCGGCATGGCACCCTGTACGCTGCACTGCTGGATGCCGATGGCAACGCCGTGGCGAACGGTGAGCTGGACTGCATTACCATTAAAGATGACACCTTTGCGGCCATCACGTTTGATGCGCCCTATACCGCCCCCGGCACAGCCGATGCCGAAGCGGATTATGACCTGGCAAACCCCAACATGACCCTGCGCCTGTGGTATACCCCCGGCGATGACTGGGATGTGTACCACCTGCTGGGCCTTTGGACGGATGCCGACACCAGCCAGCAGATGACCCGCCGAAATGCAAACGGCACAACGGATTCCATCGTCGGGCATCCGGCATTGCAGTATGTCGTCAATGATTCCGGCAGCTGGTCCCATGTGATCTCCCGCCTGCTGGGCGTGCTGACCTTTGCGGCGGTGGTGGCGGGCTTTATCCTGCTCACCCACCGCGCCAAGCTGTGGCAGGTGGTGCTGGTGTGCGGTGCGGTGCTGGGCGTGGCGTTTGCCTTTTTAACGCCGCCCCTTGTCGGCCCCGATGAATACACCCACCTGGCCAAATGCTACCGCCAGTCCAGCACATTGCTGGGCCAGCCGGTGGCGGACGATGATGATATGCTGCTGGTGCGCAGCTGCGATGCTCCCTATTTCAAAAATCATACTGGTGATATCGGCATTTACGCTTACAAGGAAATGCTGGAACACCTGGGAGATGCGGGCTGCAGCGGTGAAACGACAGTCAGCTCCGATACCTATGTAACGGCGGACCCCATCAACAATACGCTCTACCTGGGTCAGATTGTCGGCATTACACTGGCGCGCATGATGGGGCTTGGCTTCCATGGCATGCTGCTGTTGGGGCGGCTGTGCAACCTGGTGCTGTACCTGGCATTGGCTGCGGCTGCGGTCAATATTGCACCCCAGCGGCTGCGCGGCATTTTTGCCGGTGTGGCACTGCTGGCCCAGCCCTTGCAGCTGGCGGGCAGCCTTTCGGCGGACGCCGCCGTGCTGGGGTATCTCTTCTGCTTTACTGCGCTCTGCCTGACCCTGCGCACCCGCCCGGCCCGCTGGCCGGAAACGGTGGCTGCTGTGGTGCTGGCGGCGCTCATCGGCCCGGCCAAGGCAATTTATCTGCCCGCCGTGCTGCTGATCTTTATGATTCCCGATGCCAACCTTGCCTTGCCCGGCAAGCGCTGGCCGGTTGGCCCCATTGCCAAAGTTCTGGCGCTGGTGCTGGCCGCTATCGGCTGGGTGCAGGTCAATATGGGCGCTGCTTTGTATGCAGCCCGCGATGTGGATACCGTGGGCATCCTGCGCGCCGGTGGTGCCGCCGCGGCTGGCGCCGCTTTGCTGGCGCTGCTGTACTGGAAGATCCGCCGCGACCCCAAAAAGAAGAAAATCTTTTTGGGTGCCATTGCCGCGGTTGTGGTGCTGGCCATCCCGGTTGGGCTGTATAAGCTGACCCACATGTGGGGCGGCTTAACGCCGGAACAGCTGGTTGGCTCCATTCAGGAAAACGGCGATTCCATCTACACCTATTCCGCCGGGTATATCTGCCGCAACCTGCCCAACACGGCCAAACTGCTGCTGCGCTCTTTCAGTGCGCAGGGGGCGCAGTGGGTGCAGGGCGTGCTGGGCACTGCCCTGGGCGAACCCATTGTGTATACCGTGGATGCCAGCTGGGTGCTGGGGGTTGGCTTTATCCTGGCTTTGCTGGCCGCGGCGCTGCCGCAGGCGGGTGAGACCGTACCTCTGGGCCACCGCACCAAAGCGGGCGTTTGGGGTATTGTTCTCTGCGTGATTGCCCTTTCGTTCGTCACGGCGCTCAACTGGACCCCCATCAATTACACCACTATTTTTGGCCTGCAGGGGCGCTACTGGCTGCCCGTGCTGCCGCTGGTGCTGGCGCTGGTGCACCACAACCGCACCTTTGCCGTGCAAAAGCCCGCAGAGCGCAAGGCGGTATTTGCCATGCTCTGCCTGACATCGTTCGTCATTCTGCAAGGCGCGGGTTTGTACGCGACCTTCCAGATGCCGTCATAAATTATCATTTTATACGTTTTGTATCATGCAGAAAGGAACATTACCATGACTGTTACCCGTAATACCATCATTGCCGAAATCCTGCAGAACGATCCTTCCCAGGGCTGCGTGCCCATCTTTTTGAACACGGGTATGCACTGCCTGGGCTGCATGGCTGCCCATGGTGAGACCGTGGAGCAGGCCTGCATGGTCCACGGTGTGGACCCCGACGAACTGTGCGCCGAACTGAATGACTACTTTGCACACCTGTAAGCCTGTGCCGCACCTGGATGCGCGGCTGGCCGCCGCGGCTGCCTATGTGCGGCCCGGCCATATTGCCGCCGATATTGGGTGTGACCATGGAAAACTCAGTGCATGGCTGGCGGGCAGCGGTTGCTGCCCGCTTGTTTTTGCATGTGATCTGCGGGAAGGCCCGCTGCAAAAAGCCCGCATGACCTGCGCCCCCTGGGCGAATAAGATCCAGTTCCGCCTCGGTTCCGGCTTGAGTGTGCTGCAGCCGGGGGAGGCAACGGAGATCATCATTGCCGGCATGGGGGCCGAAACGGTGCTGGAAATCCTGGATGCCGCCCCCTGGGTGAGGAACGAACAGTATAACTTTGTTTTTGTACCCGCCACCAAGCACAGCGTTTTGCGCAAGGGCCTTGCCCAGCGCGGCTTTGCCTTAAAAAGCGAGACACTGTGCCGTGCAGCCGGGCGGCTGTATACCGTGATCAACGCGCAGTATACCGGCCGGGCAGCGGAGCCCACCGGCCTTGCCTGCCTGTGCGGCAAAACGCAGGGCCAGCCCGAAGCCCAGGCCTACCGTGAACAGCAGCTGGTCAAACTGAAAAAATACCGCCTGGGCCTTGCACCTGGCCCGCAGGCGGATGGGGTGGATGCCCTGATACAGGAAATGGAGGATGGACTATGGCCGTAAAAGTACAGCAGGTACTGGAAATTCTGGAACAGATCGCCCCGCCGGAGCTGGCTTGCAGTTGGGATAACGTGGGCCTTTTGGTGGATGCCGGACGCCCGGTCACCTCCATTATGACGGCGCTGGATATTACCGCCGATGTGGTGCGCGATGCCGCCGAAAGCGGGTGTGAGCTGATTGTAAGCCACCACCCGGTCATCTTTGACCCGCTGCGCCGCGTGACGGCGGAGGATGTGCCCGCAATGCTGCTGCAGAACGGCATTTCGGCCATCTGCATGCACACCAATCTGGATGCCGCTCCCGGCGGTGTGAACGATGTGCTGGCAGACCTGCTGCGCATTGAGAACCGCCGTGATTTCGCCGATAACTGCGGCCGCATCGGCACGCTGAACGTGCCCACCACGGCCCAACAGCTGGCCGAAACCTGCAGCCGGATGCTGCACACCCACTGCAAGTTTGTGGAAGCCGATCACCCGGTAGAAAAGCTGGCCGAAGTGAGCGGCGCAGGCGGCAGCTATTTGCAGCAGGCCATTGACGAGGGCGCAGACTGCCTGGTGACAGGCGAAGCCGCCCACCATATTGCCATTTTGGCAAAGCAGAAAGGCGTGGGCCTGGTTGTTGCCGGGCACTGGGGAACGGAACACCCGGTGGTGTTTGCCCTGACGGATGCCCTGACCGAGCGCCTGCCCAAAGAAGTTACTGTGGCCCCCAGCCTGGCCGATGTTGACCCTTACAGCTACCTGTAACCCCTGCGGCGGCTGAACACTATGGGGTGGGATGAACCCATCCTGCCGCGTGAGAAGAATGCTGTCGTTTTCATAAAACCCTGCCCCAAAAGAAAAGGAGTACCACCATGGCATTGGATGCCGCGACCCTTGCGCTGGTCGCAAATGAACTGAACAGCACCCTGCTGGATGCCAAAATTGATAAAATTTTTGAGCCGACGCGGGATGAAGTGCTGATGACCCTGCGCACTCGCACCCAGACGTTCAAGCTGCTGCTGTCTGCCCGCAGCGGCTCGGCGCGTGTCTGCCTGACCAAAGAAAGCTTTGAAAACCCGCTCACCCCGCCGGGCTTTTGCATGCTGCTGCGCAAACACCTGACCGGCGGCCGTCTGACAGGGCTGCATATGGAACCCGGCGACCGCATTGTGTTTTTTGACTTTTTGTGCACCAATGAGATGGGTGACCTGGTAACCAATACCCTGGCTGCCGAGCTGATGGGCCGTTACTCCAACCTGGTGCTGATCCAGAGCGGCAAGATCATCGATGCCCTCAAGCGCGTGGATTTTGAGGACAGCGAGATCCGCCAGCTGCTGCCCGGACTGCCGTATACGCTGCCGCCCAAACCCAATAAGCCGGATTTTCTGGCAACCAGCGCCGCCGCCATGGTGGCCGCTGCCTGCGAAAAAGACCTGCCGGTGGCTTCTGCTTTGGGCAAAGCGGTTGGCGGTGTCGGCCCCGTTGTTGCGCGGGAGGCTGTGTGGCGTGCCTTTGGCGGCGAAACGCCCCTGCTGGCCTGTGACCTGGACGAAGCGCAGAAGCAGGCCCTGTGCGCCGCAATCGAAAACCTGAAGGATGAACACGCTGCAGGCGGCACCCCCACGGCGGTGCGCATCCCCCAGCCGGACGGTGTGAACAAGCCGGTAGAGTTTAGCTTTTTTATCCCGCAGCAGTACGGCAGTGCGGCCATTTTAACGCAGTACCCCACCTACAGCGAGCTGCTGGAGGATTATTACGCCACCAAGGACCGCGCCGAGCGGTTGAAGCAGAAGAGCCGCGAGCTGTACAAAGCGGTGCATAACCTGTACGAACGCGCTGTGCGCAAACAGTCCGCCCGGCGGGAGGAACTGGCCCAGAGTGAAAAAGCCGATACCCTGCGCCTGTACGGCGAGCTGCTGCAGGCCAACCAGTGGGCCATCCAGAAAGGCGACCGCCAGGCCACCGTGCAAAATTACTATACCGGCGAGGATGTGACCATCCGCCTGGACCCCCGCCTTGGACCCAACGAGAACGCGCAGAAATACTTCCGCGATTATAAAAAGAAGCAGACCGCCGGCCAGATGCTGAAAAAGCTGCTGCTCGAGGGCGAGGATGAGATCGAATACCTTGCCAATGTTCTGTATGAGGTGGAGACTGCCCCCGGAGAGCAGGCCCTGAACGAAGTGCGCGCCGAGCTGAAAAGCCAGGGCTACCTGAAATACTATAAGCAGCGGGAACGCAAACAGAAACCGGCGGATTTCCTGCGCTACCGCTCCAGCGATGGCTTTGAAATTTTGATCGGGCGCAACAACCTGCAAAACGATAAGCTGACCCTGCACACTGCCCGCGGCAAGGATGTCTGGTTCCATGTACAGAAAGCCCCCGGCAGTCATACGGTGGTTATGAGCCGCGGCGAGGATGTGCCGGACACCACCAAACAGGAGGCCGCAGAGCTGGCTGTGCTGCACTCCAGCCAGAATGGCGGTGCCAAGGTGCCGGTGGATACCACCGAGGTGCGCAACATCTGGAAAGCCAACGGCGCCCGCCCTGGCATGGTGCTGTATAACGATTATACAACGGTCTATATTACCCCGCGCGCCGGGCTGGAAGAGCAGCTAAGGGAAAAATAAAGTAACATATGTTAATGAAATGACCACGCTAAGTGCGAGCGTGGTCATTTTTTTTGAATAAAGTAGGATATTTTTGTAAATAGGAGTGAAAAATGAAAAAACGTGTGGTATAATTTGAAAAGATGAGGAGAGGGAAAGTGAAATGAAAGTCTTAGTTACAGGCTTTGACCCGTTCGGAGGGGAAAGCATCAACCCGGCTTACGAAGCTGTTAAAATGCTGCCGGATGAAATTGCCGGGGCGCAGATCATCAAGCGGGAAATCCCGACAAGCTTTACCCGCGGCACCGCAGAAGTGGTGCGCCAAATCGAACTTTGCCAGCCGGATCTGGTGCTGAATGTGGGCCAGGCAGGCGGCGCTGCTGGTTTGCGTGTAGAACGGGTAGCCATCAACCTGGCGGATGCCCGTATCCCGGATAATGACGGCGCACAGCCGGTGGACGAACCGCTGGTACAGGACGGCACCCCGGCATATTTTGCCAAGCTGCCGGTCAAGGCCATGGTGCGCGGGGTACAGGCAAAGGGCTATCCCTGCCAGCTGTCTTACACGGCAGGTACTTACGTCTGCAATGCGGTCATGTATACCGTGCTGCATACCGTGCAAGGTTATCCCCATATACGGGCGGGCTTTGTGCATGTGCCGTATGCAGCCAGCCAGCTGGAAGGCAAAGCTGCGGGTACCCCGGCCATGCCGCTGGCAGACATTACCGCGGCCCTGGCAGCTGCCATTGAAGCCGCTGTGCAGAATAAGACCGATTTGAAAGAACAAATGGGCAGGCTGGATTAAAAACAGCGACTGCTCGAAATAAAATGGGGGGGGGGTTTGCTTTGAAACGATTGAATGAGGCATACCCAAGTAAAATCCGGATGAAAACTTATTGATGGTGAAATAAAGACTTCGCTGCCAAGGGCTGAAAATGCTCTTGGCAGATTTTTGTAGAAGGGCGGGGAAAAATCTTTAAAAAGATGCGTGAGTGGCTTTGCTGGTTGGTGCGCTGAGAGTTTTTCCGCGGACTGTTTTGCCTCGGCACCGTCCAAAGAGCTCTATGCGGCAAACGGGCGCGGATTCTCCCGCACCCTCGCAAACAGTCCACTGGACTGTTTGTGTCCCGCTGTGGCGAGAGCGGGCTGTTCGAATCCCGTCACTCCGTGAAAAACAAAAAGCTCTTTCACCAGACGGTGAAAGAGCTTTTTGTGGTCGGAGTGACGGGATTCGAACCCACGGCCTCTTGGTCCCGAACCAAGCGCGCTACCAACTGCGCTACACCCCGAAAAAAAATCCGCAGCAACTTTGCTGCTGCGGTGGTTGGGGATGAGAGAATCGAACTCCCACAAACGGAGTCAGAGTCCGTCGCACTACCATTATGCAAATCCCCATTGCATGTTTGTTAAGAAGCTTTGCTTTCGCGCTGCCCTCAACACTTAGTTATTATAGCGGACTGGCAGGCATTTGTCAACACGTTTTTTGAAGTTTTTTTAATAAAATATGGAAATAACGAAGCAACGAGCATAAAATACAGGGTGACTCAAGAGATGACAAAATATATGCGCTTTTGCTCTGGTTTGCCGCAGCGGTTTGGCTGCAAAAACAGGCAATGAACCGCTGCGCAAAAGGCGGCGGGGGATTGGGAACACCGGCAGCCCGCAGCGTGTTTAACCCAGAAAATCCATAGGGTGTATCTGAAACGTCGAAAATATCGTCTGTTTCTACAAGCGCAGCGGGATTTTGCGTTAAAAAGCTTTGCAATCCACAAAGGATTCCAAGGCTCTTTGACTTAAATCCTGCTTGTGTCTGCGAAATATTCGTCATTTTCTTTGTTTTCAGATACACCTTAGGGAACAACAGGAAACAATGCGCTATGTCTAAAAATTAACAACATACACAACAGGCATTTTCCGTGGAAAGCCCAACAGAGCGGCGGTATTAGCAACCCATAAAGAATTTACTTTTTAGTATAAACATTCGACTTTGTATTGCGGTTTGCGACCCTTTCTTCTTGACTTGTACGGCAAAAATGCTACAATAATACTGTATTTATTTTGCCTTTTGGGAAAGGATACATCTTTTGTAAAGGGGCAGTGTGCCCCAAAAGCCTGAAAACGGCCTGGGTTTCATTTGATAAATGCAGGCGGTTTTTGTTTTTGCGGCCATGGAACGGCATCGGCCCGGCGACTCAGCTTTTTTGATTCGGCTGGCAGTGGGGGCAATGACGGTTTGACTTTATAAAAAGGTGTATCGGCGATCGCTGTGATCAGCGGGGACGGGATGACCGGCTCCGGAGCTTTCCATAACAGGGCAGACAATGAAATGGGGGAAATGAGTCCATGTTTAAATCCCTGAAGCGCTCTGCCAAGGGTGCCGCAGTGCCGCATGAGAAGGGCACGGCCGGGATGGCTACCGTAACAATGGCCACGCCTGCGCACGTGATCATTCCCATGTCGATGCACATTGGTGCACCTGCAGAGCCGGTCGTCAAAAAAGGCGATCAGGTCTGTGTTGGTACGCTCATCGGCAAAGCCGGCGGCTTTGTCAGTGCCAATATCTATTCCAGCGTTTCGGGCACAGTTGAGGGCGTTGCACCGTTCCGCATGGTCAACGGTTCTACCTGCCAGGCGGTTGCGATTGCAGCCGATGGCCAGCAGACGGTTGACCCGGCCTGTGTGCCGCCGGTTGTGACCGATAAAAAGAGCCTGATGGCAGCTGTGCAGGCCTGCGGTCTGGTTGGCCTTGGCGGCGCCGGTTTCCCGACGCATGTCAAGCTGGCAGCAGAGGGCATTGACACCCTGCTGATCAACGCAGCTGAGTGTGAGCCGTATCTGTCCACGGATACGCGCGAGATGCTGGAATGCAGTGATACGATCCTTTCCGGCATTACTGCCGTCATGAAGTATTGCAACATTCCCAACTGCATCATCGGCATTGAACGAAACAAGCCGGAGTGCATTGATCTGATGTGCTCCCTGGTGCGCGATATGCAGGGCGTTTCGGTCAAGCCGCTGCCCATGCGCTACCCGCAGGGCGCTGAAAAAACGCTGGTTGAAACCTGCACCGGCCGCGAAGTGCCGCAGATCGGTCCTTCCGGCAAACCGGGCCTGCCTGCAGACGTACATTGTATCATCATGAACGTGACCAGCGTTTCTACCTTGGGCAAGTTCCTGAAGACCGGTGTGCCCCTGACCACCAAGCGCGTTACCGTGGAAGGCGATGCCATTGCCAAGCCGCAGAACATTGAAGTGCCCATCGGCACTCTGTACCGCGATGTGATCGAAGCATGCGGCGGCATTAAGCCGGATGTTGAGCTGGGCAAGATCATCTTTGGCGGCCCCATGATGGGCGGTGCTTCGCCGAGCGCTGATTACCCGGTATTGAAGCAGAACAACGGCCTGCTGCTGTTCAGCCGCAAAATGGCCACCCTGCCGGAGCCTGACCCCTGCATCCGCTGCGGGCGCTGCATTGCCGCCTGCCCCATGGGTTTGGAACCGGTCGAAATTCTGGAAAACTTTGCCGAAAAAGATTTTGATGCGCTGAAAGCACGCTGCGTGGATCTGTGCGTGGCCTGCGGCAGCTGCACCTTTGCCTGCCCGGCCAAGCGCCCTGTGGCCCAGAACATGGGCCTGGCAAAGGCCTGGTACATGGGCGAACTGCGCAAAGGAGGAAAATAAGGAATGGATGATCGTCTGATCGTAACCGCTTCGCCCCATATCCGGGACAATGCGACCACCCGCGGCCTGATGGGCAACGTGCTGATCGCGCTGGTACCCAGCATTGTGGCGTCGGGGCTGATTTTTGGCATGCGTGCGATCCTGCTGACCGCAGTGACTACCCTTGCCTGTGTTGTTTTTGAGTACCTGTACTGCAAGCTGATGCACAAGCCCAACCCGGTGGGGGATCTTTCTGCCTGCGTTACCGGCGTGATCTTGGCTTTGAACATGCCGGTCAGCATGCCGCTGTGGATTGCCATTGTGGGCGCACTGGTTGCTATTGTTATCATCAAGCAGCTGTTCGGCGGTCTGGGCTATAACTTTGCTAACCCTGCGCTGGTTGGCCGTATCGTGCTGTTCCTGGGCTTTACCTCCCGCATGACGGCTTACGTTTACCCGGATATGTCAGTGGACGCCCTGGCATCCGCTACCCCGTTGAACGCAGCCGTTGACCTGCACAGCGTCAGCTTTGTGGATATGTTGCTGGGCATCCATGGCGGCATGATGGGCGAAACCTGTGTGATCGCCATCCTGCTGGGCCTGGCTTATCTGCTGTTTACCCACACCATCGAGTTCACCATCCCGGCTTCCATCGTTGGCACGATGTATGTCCTGACCCTGCTGGCTACCCGTGACCCGTACATTGCCCTGCTGGACTGCATGTCCGGCGGCCTGCTGTTCGGCGCCGTGTTCATGGCGACCGACTATGTGACCAGCCCGTTCACCACCAAGGGCAAGCTGTTCTATGGCGTGTTCATCGGTCTGGTCACCTTCCTGATCCGTAACTTTGCCAGCATGAACGAAGGCATGAGCTTCGCCATCCTGCTGGGCAACCTGATGACCCCGTGGTTCAACGCCTGGGGCCACCAGACCCCGCTGGGCTACAAAAAGCCCCAGAAAGCTGCGAAAGGGGGGAAAGAATAATGGCTGAAAACAATGCAAAGGCTCCGGAACAGGAATCCAACTTTAAGGCACTGGTTCTTCCGGTCATTGTTCTGGTTGTGATCTGCCTGGTCTGCAGCGCGCTGCTGGCTGTGCTGAACGACGCAACCGCACCCATCATTGAAGCCAACACCAAGGATGAGACCCTGGCGGTTTATCTGTCCGTTCTGCCGGAGGGCACCACGGCGGATGATCTGCAGGATGTTACTGTTACCACCGCCAATGTGACCGGCGCAGTTAAGACCGCAGACGGCATGGCTGTTGTGCAGTCCACCGCAGCAGGCTACAGCGGCAACCTGGTTACCGTGTACGCTGCATTTGATACCACCGGCACCCTGACCGCTCTGTCTGTGGATGCTTCCACCCAGACCACCGGTATCGGTTCCAAGACGGGCGAAGAGAGCTTCTACGGCGGTTATGTCGGCTGGAGCGCTTCCCAGCAGGTAGAGCTTGGCAACCCCGTTGATGCAATCGGCGGCGCTACCATCTCTTCCCGTGCAGTTGTCAGCGCCATCAACAGCGCAATCGACTGCTACAATAATGAAATTGCGGGGGTGGCTTAAAATGGCTGAAAAACAAAGCAAATGGCGCATTTTTACCGCCGGCATCATCCGCGAAAACCCGGTTCTGCGTCTGGTTCTGGGCTGCTGCTCGGCACTGGCTGTTACCACCACGGTATCCGGCGCTTTGGGCATGGGCTTGGCCATGACGTTCGTTCTGGTTTGCTCTAACATCGTCATTTCGGCACTGCGCAAGGTCATTCCGGCCAAAGTGCATCTGCCGTGCTACATTGTTATCATTGCAACCTTCGTTACCATCGTTCAGATGGTACTGCAGGCTTATGTGCCCGCACTGTACAAATCTTTGGGCGTGTTCCTGGCCTTGATCGTTGTCAACTGTATCATTTTGGGCCGTGCCGAGATGTTTGCCTGCAAGAACAGCGTTGTGGATTCTGCACTGGATGGCCTGGGCATGGGCTGCGGCTACATCCTGACCATGCTGCTCATGTCCTCTGTGCGTGAGATTTTGGGCAACGGCACCTGGATGGGAATTACCATCATCCCGGAAAGCATTGACCGCATGAGCTTGATGAACCAGGCCCCCGGCGGTTTCTTCGTGTTCGGCTGCCTGATGGCATTGTGTGTGTACATTGAAAAGAAGCTGAACAAGCCCATTGAGCGCAAAACCTGCGGCGATGTGATGCTGGAAGAAATCGACAAAGCAAAAACCGAGGAAGGGGGTGCTAAGGAATGAGCCAGACTGTTGCAACCTTTGCTACCATCTTCTTTAGCATGATCCTTGTTAATAACTATGTTCTGGTCCAGTTCCTTGGCATCTGCCCGTTCCTGGGCGTTTCCAAAAAGCTGGATTCCTCCGTTGGTATGGGCGCGGCTGTTATTGCAGTCATGGTGATCGCAACCGCTGTTACCTTCCCGCTGCAGATCTTTTTGCTGGATGCCAACGGCCTGGGCTATATGCAGACGGTCATCTTTATTCTGGTCATCGCTGTGTTGGTCCAGCTGATCGAAATTGTGCTGAAGCGTTACGTTCATGCACTGTATCAGTCCCTTGGCGTGTACCTGCCGCTGATCACCACCAACTGCTGTGTGTTGGGCGTGACCATCCTGGCTGTGCAGGATTACACCAAGGTTTATGAGGCACAGGGCTTTGGTATGGCTTATGCCGAGGCTTTGATCTGCGCCGCCGGTGCAGGTGTGGGCTTCCTGGTTGCCATGCTGCTGTTCTGCGGCGTTCGCCAGCGCGTGGAGCGCTCCAACCCGCCGGAAAGCTTTAAGGGCCTGCCTATCACGCTGGTGTCTGCTGCCATTACTGCCATGAGCTTTATGGGCTTTGGCGGTCTGGTAGAAAACATCATCGCCGCACTGATGTAAGGGGGAGAAATCGATGAATAGTATTGCCTTCGCCGTCATCGTGCTTGTTGTTCTGGGCTTGGCGGGCGGCATTATTCTGGTGCTGGCTTCCAAGTTTATGGCTGTGTACGAAGACCCGCGCATTGCGCAGATCACCGAATGCCTTGCAGGCGCCAATTGCGGCGGCTGCGGCTATGCCGGCTGTGCTGACTATGCAAAAGCGATTGTTGAAAACGGCGCACCCACCAATAAGTGCGCCCCCGGCGGTGCCAAAGCCACCGAGGCTGTCAACGCCATTATGGGCACTGAGAGTGCCAGCGGCCCGGCCCTGCACGCTGTTGTAAACTGCAACGGCGGCAACGGCAACTGTGGCACCCGCTTTGAATACCACGGCATTCCCACCTGTGCCGCCGCTGCTGCCATTGCCGGCGGTCCCAGCGCCTGTGCATTTGGCTGCCTGGGCTATGGCGACTGCACCCGCGCCTGCCAATTTGACGCTATCCATGTGGTAAACGGCAGCGCTGTTGTGGACCGCGAAAAGTGCACCGGCTGCTCCGCCTGTGTGGCAGCCTGCCCGCACCATGTCATCAGCCTGAAGCCGATGGCCCCGCAGCCCGCGGTGCTGTGCTCCAACAAGGACAAGGGCCCCGCTGTGATGAAAGCCTGCAAGGCAGGCTGCATTGCCTGCGGCATGTGCGTACGCAACTGCCCGCAGCAGGCCGTTACCCTGGTCAACAATGTTGCTGTTATCGATTACGCCAAGTGCTCCTCCTGCGGCACTTGTGTTACCAAGTGCCCCAAGAAGGTTATCCATTGGGTTGATGGCCAGCCCGCCGTTGCCGGTGAGCCTGCTTGATGCAGCGTGATTGCTGATTGGGTTTGAATCTGTAAAAAGCATCCCCGTTCCCTTTGCCGGGTGAAACCGGCAGGGAACGGGGATGTTTTGGGTTTGAGGGGGAAAAAGGGGAAATAGGGGATGATAAGAATATTCGGCAAATGAAAAATATCAATAAAAGCGTTAGGCAATACCGCATAATTCTAAGTGCCGATACGGCGAGCGAGGTGCGGCAGATGCCAAGCCAAAAGCGCAGATAATATCAGCACCTTTACTTCCGCTTTGCCGGTTTCCAGCGCTTCCGTTACCACGGTGGGCAGGTAATACTCGCACTTGAGCGGGTTGCCCGGCAGGCTGCTGCGCAGAAAATCTACAAACCCGGCTTTGGCCTCGGAGATGAAATCCGGGGTAAAGCCCCACATGTTCATCGAAACAACCGTATCCGCGGGCAGGTCCACCCAGGTTTCGCCGCCGTCTTCCGTGTAATGGATACCGCTATCATAAGTTTCAATGCGGGTGCGCTCCGTTACCGTGTCAAGATTTCCGTCAGCATCTGTTACGCAGACACCACGGCTGACGGAACCGTTGGTGCTGACCGTGTTGCCCAAAAGATACCCCACCATCACCCAAGGATATTTCGGGCCGGTGTGCCCGGCGCTCAGGTAATTGTAGATCAGCTCAAAGCAGGTGCGGCCGTAATAATCATCGGCATTGATGACAGCGAACGGCGCATCAATCGCATCGGCAGCAGACAAAATGGCATGGGCGGTGCCCCACGGCTTGATGCGGCCCTCCGGCACGGTAAAACCTTCCGGCAGAATATCCAGCTCCTGATACGCATAGCGCACATTTAGCCCGGCCTTTTCGGCGCGGGAACCCACAGTGGATTTGAACGCGTCTTCGATTGCGTGCTTGATGATGAACACGACCGTTTCAAACCCGGCGCGGTGAGCATCGAACAGGCTGTAATCCAGAATCGCTTCCCCGGCGGGGCCAACGGCCTCGATCTGCTTCAGGCCACCGAACCGGCTGCCCATGCCGGCTGCCATAATGACAAGGATCGGCTTTTTTGCGGTATCTTTCATGAAAATATAAACTCCTTTTCCTAATGGGCGAACACAGTGTGCAAGATGATGAAAAATGATTGGATTACTGTGCTGCCCAATCTAGCAGGTAAACCAGTATGATGGGGATCAAAAAATAAACTCTGCTGTTTTTATGATACACTTTTAAGAATCTGGTTGCAAGGAGGTAAATAAATTCGGCAAAATAATATATGCTTTTACAGGCTGGGTATGCTATAATAAGCGTGATTCATAAAAGTAATACCCATTTGATATAAGTGATACCAATTTGAGATAGAGGGATACAACCGGGAGGTGCAGGATATGGCAGAAAAACATGATACCGTGCGCGGGCTGGTGCTTGCGGGCGGCGGCGCAAAGGGAAGTTATCAGGTTGGTGTGTATCAGGCACTGATGGAACTTGGCTGGCTGCCGGATGTGATCACTGGTGCCAGTGTGGGCAGCCTGAACGCAGCACTGTTTGTGATGGGCAAGGTGAACGAAGCGGCAGACCTGTGGCGCAGCCTGGATAACCACGGCGTGCTGGAACTGCCAGAGGGCAAAACGCCGGAGGAACTGCGTGATTTCTTGTTGGAAACTCTGCGCGGCGGCGGGCTGAACACCGAACCGCTGGGTCAGACCATTGACCAGTACATGGACGAGAACGCCATCCGGGCATCCCACATCAAGTACGGTTTGGTGATTACCGAAATGAACACCCTGCGCAGCGTGCAGTGTACGCTGGATGATATCCCGCAGGGGCAGCTGAAAGATTATATGCTGGCCTCTTCCGCCTGCTTCCCGGCGCTGCGTCCCTATGAGATTGACGGGGTAAAGTACATTGACGGCGGCTGGCGGGACAATATGCCACTGGAGCTGGCCGCCAAAATGGGGGCAACCGAGCTGATCGGCGTGGATGTGGATGGCGTTGGGCTGACCCGACCCAACCTGACCGGTCTGCCTACCCGCATCATCCGCAGCCATTGGGACTTGGGGCCGCTGTTTGATTTTGACGGTGTGCGTGCCGCCAAAAACATTGCCCTGGGCTATATGGATACCATGCGGGAATTTGGCCGCTTGGGCGGTACGGCGTATGGCATTCTGCCCGATGAAAACAGCTTTATGCAGGACTTTGCCGCTGAATACCAGGCCCAGCTGAGCGCGGCAATCTCCCGCGCGCCGACCCTGGCGCTGACCGAAGCACTGGCCCGCCAGCATAAGCATTACCCGGCGGCGTTCTCCGAAAACTTGACCGCCCCCACCCGCGGCGCGATTGCCCCGCTGGAACTAGCGGCGGAGATGGTGGATGTGCCGAGTGAAGTACCCTATACCCCCAAACTGCTGGCCCTGACTTTTATGGGTCAATGCGATAAAGACCCCGCGGACCGCTATAAGACCCTGCTTGGCCGGGAAGAGGGCAATATCCTTGGCGAAGCCGCCATGGCAACAGCCGTGCCGGAAGACTTTGTTACCGCGCTGGTCAGCCATACTTTAAGCAAAATGCCGTCGGCAAAATTCCTGTAAGACTGCACAGACAAGAAGGTTCAACAAGGAGGACAACATGCAAACTTTTCAGGGATTGGCAGTGTCCGATGGCTTAACAGTCGGCCCTGTTGTTCGCATTGACCGCGGTGCGGCGGGCCTGCACCGCATTGTGTGCGACCCGTTCCGGGAGCGTGCCCTGTACGAAGCTGCCATTGTGCTGGCAAAAGATGAACTGAACCGCCTGCAGCAGCACGCCTGCGGGCAGGATGCCGATATTTTAATGTTCCAGATTGCCCTGTTGGAGGATGAATCCTTCACCAACGAAATTGGCGATTACATAGCCGCCGGTGCCGGCAGCGCTGCCGCCGTGGAGCGTGCGGAGCAGATTTTTGCAGGCCGCTTAAAAAACGTGGATGATGATTACATCCGGGAGCGCAGCGTGGATGTGTGCGATGCCTGCCGCCGCGTGGTGGATATTTTGGATGGCCGCCCCAGCCGCCGTCTGCACCTGACGGAGCCCAGCATCCTGGCGGCAGAGCTGTTTTACCCCAGCGATCTGTTTGGTCAGGCACCGGGCATGATCCTGGGGCTTGCCTCGGAAACGGACAGTGAAACCAGCCACGCCGCCATTATGGCGCGCAGCATGGGCATCCCGGCGGTATTCCAGCTGGGCAAGGGGGTAGCCGCTGCTGCGGCGGGCTGCCGCGCAGTGGTGGATGCTGAACACGCCCAGCTGATCATTGACCCCACCGCCGCCCAGCTGCGGCAGGTGAAAGCACGGCGGCAGGAGCTGCAAAACAGCAACGCCCTGCCCGACCCGCTGGCTGCGGCCCCCTGCCGCACGCGGGACGGCACGCCGTTTGTTCTGCTGGCCAGCGCAGCCTGCGCCGCACCGGAGGCCATCCAGAAAGCCATTCAGGCGGGGGCTTCCGGCATTGGACTGCTGCGCACGGAATCCGTTGTAATCAAGGAGCTGACGGAAGCCCAGCAGGTGGAAGCCTATAAAACATGCATCAAGAACAGCGGCGGCAAACCCATTACCGTACGCACCTGCGATTGGGCTGCGGACGACTGCGGCCAATGGATGGATGGCGTGCAGACACGGATGGAGGAAGAGACCACGGCGCTTACCCAGCTTTCCGCCCTGATGCAGGCTGCAGTGGAGGCACCGGAAGGTGCCTTGCAGGTGCTGTTCCCCATGATCCCCGATGTGGATGCCTGGCGCACCCGCATGGACCAGATGAAGCGCTGCAACGAGAGCCTGAAAGAAAAAGGTTTGCCGTTCTGCGGGAATCTGCCCGTTGGCTGCTTGATCGAAATCCCCGCCGCTGCGTTGATGGCAGGGGAGATCATTGACGCCGGGGCTGACTTTTTGGCCGTGGACCTGGACGATTTGGTGCAGTATACCTGTGGTGTTTCCCGGCGGGAAAAGCCCACCCCCGCCGATAACCCTGCCGTGCTGCGTTTGGTGCAGGATATGATGCACGCAGCCCAGACGCGCGGCGTGCCGCTGTACCTGTGCGGCATTATGCAGAAAGACCTGGAAACCATGCCCGCTTTCATGCGCATTGGTGTGCGCAATTTCTGCGTGGAATTCGTTCACATCAACACCCTCAAAAGCATTCTGATGCAAACCGAACTATAAAAGTCTCCCCGCACCCTTTGCCGCCTACGGCATATGATAAGGGTGCGGGGAGAATTTTTAATGAATAGAGAATAATGAATAAAGAATAATGTAGGTGGACCGCCTCGCGCTGCTCGGCTCAAAAAAGAAGGTACAAAGCTATTTTAATGTGCGTGCGCGGCACGCACACCAGCATTATTCTTTATTCTTTTTTAATTTTTATTTCGTATTATTCCAGGTTCCCCGTCAATGTCATGACGGCGGAGAGGACGGCGAGGGGAGCGGTTTCACAGCGGAGGATGCGGGGGCCGAGGCCAACGGTAACGGCGCCGCATTCGGCAGCGCGGGCAGCTTCCTCGGCGGCAAAACCGCCCTCACTGCCGGTCACCACGGCGATCCGTTTTGCACGGTTTCCCGGTTCTTTGTTGAAAACTTCCTGCAGCGAAACACCGCCGCACTCGTAAAAGAAGAGCACGAGGTCATAGTCCTTGAAGCGGTCGCACACGGCGTTAAAATCCGGTAGGGGAAGCTCCACCGTGGGCAGAATGCCGCGGCCGCACTGCTTGGCGGCTTCCACAGCCACGCGGCAGTAGCGCTCGTTTTTTGCTTCCTCTTTTTTGGGGGCAGCTACACAGTAGCGGCTGAAAAAAGGCACAACATTGGTCACGCCCAGCTCCACGCTGTGGCGGATGGTATCTTCCAGCTTGCCCAGCTTGGGGTACCCGGCAAACAGTGTTACTTCAACACTGGGCTCTGCGGCGCTGGGGTAGCCCTCGGTCACGGTAAACTCCACCCGGCCTGGCTGGATGGAGGTAATGGTGCCCACATACTCCACAGCGTGGGCGTCACACAAAATCACGTTCTCACCAATTTTGGCGCGCATAACGTCAGCCAGGTGGTGGGCGTCGGTGCCGTTCAGGGCGGCGCGGCCATTGCCAACTTCGGCGGTAAAATAGCGGTGCGGCATAGCGTTTATACCTCCGCGGCGTTTTTGCAGATCACGCAAACCCAGCCGCGCTTTTCTTTGATCTCAACCGGCTCCAGCCCGGCGGCACGCAGCCCGGCCAACACTTCGTCCTTGCGGGTATCGATAATGCCGGAAGCAATGAACCGTGCACCCGGCGCCATCAATACCGGCACATGCGGCGCAAGGGACAAGATAGCCGCCGCCACAATGTTTGCGGTGATGATGTTGTATTTGCCGCTGGCTTTGTCAGAAAGATCGCCCACCAGCACGGTGAAGTGCTCGGCCACGCCGTTTCGCTCGGCATTCTCGCCGGCGGTGCGCACGCACATGGGGTCAATATCCACGCCCTCGGCTTCGGCAGCGCCCAGCTTCAACGCAGCAATGGCCAGAATGCCGGAGCCGGTGCCGATATCCAGCACACGCTCGCCGCCCTTTACCATGCTGTCCAGCGTTTCCAGGCACAGGCTGGTGGTTTCGTGGGTGCCGGTGCCAAAGGCCATGCCGGGGTCCATCGTGATCACAATTCGGTCAGTATCATAGGTTTCCCAGCCGGGTACAATGGCTAGGTGCTGGCCAATGTCCATGGCGTGGTAATATTTCTTCCAGGCGTTCTGCCAGTCTTCCTGTTCAATGCCGCTGGTTTCCAGCTTGTACTCCACGCCGCTGGCTTCCAGCCGCTCTTTGAACAGGGGCAGGATCTCGGCCGGGTTTTCGTCCGGGGCCAGGTACATGTGCACCTTTACAATATCGCGCGGTTGATCCAGCAGGTCCTGCTCGATCAGGTCCACATGGGCGATCTCCCATGCCTGCTGTTCCAGGTCGCGGTAGTCCTCAATATAAATGCCGCCGTTGGATACCATGGTAGCAATCGCTTCGGCGGTTTCGGCATACTGCTGCGGTACGGTAATTTGGATATCGGTCCATTCCATAGGAAAAATCCTCCTGCTTGCGTTGTTGGGTCTTTTTCTATTATACTAAATTTTGTCACAAATGGAAAGGGGCGTTTGCCATGAAGATCGTGCTGCTGAACGTGGAGCAGGCACAAAGCATTTACCGCAGCCAGATGGTGCGGGATTTCCCGGAATCGGAGCTGAAACCCTTTGCTTCGGTGCAGGGCATGATGACGCGCGGCCTGTATGAGCCGCTGGCGTTTTATGACGAGGCCGGTGCCCTGATGGCATATGCCTGGCAGGCGGTTCTGCCCCAGTGCCGCAATGTGCTGCTGGATTATTTTGCTGTTTTACCGCAGTACCGCAGCAGCGGTGTGGGCACGGCGGTGCTGAAAGAGCTTGCCGCCTATTACGCCCCGCGCAAGCAGAGCCTGATCATTGAATGCGAACACCCCGCCGAAGCGCCAGAACCGGCAGTGGCAAGGCGGCGCATTGGCTTCTACCTGCGGGCCGGTGCCCACGCCGCTGCTATGGAAAGCCGCCTGTTTGGCGTGCGGTACCAGATCTACAGCCTGCCCGCGGGCGGGCTTGCCAAAGATGAAGAAATCCACCGCGATTTGCAGGAATTGTACCGCACCATGGTGCCGGAACCCTATTACCGCGGCAACGTGAACTTTTTTGGCGCATAACCGGCACGGCAGGCGGGAAAGCTAACGGCAGACTGAAATAAAAGGAAGTGTGCCGTATGCAGCTGCCCCCAAAAAATTATGACGCCATGGTCAAGCGGGCCAACCCGCCCAGCCCGGTCGTCAAGGACTGCCTGTGGGCCTTTTTCGTGGGCGGGGCCATCTGCCTGTTGGGCGAAGCCCTGCGCCAGTTCTACCTGAGCTGGTACGATAAAGACCTTGCCGGAACATTGACCAGCATCACACTGGTGATGCTTTCCGCCATCACTACGGTGCCGGGCTGGTACCAAAAGCTGGCCGCCAAGGCCGGGGCCGGGACGCTGGTACCTATTACCGGGTTTGCCAACTCAGTGGTCAGCCCGGCGGTGGAGTTCAAGGCCGAAGGCTGGATAACGGGCGTTGGCGCTAAAATTTTTACCATCGCGGGTCCGGTGCTGGCGTTCGGCACACTGGCTTCCTGGGTGTGGGGGCTGGTGTATTGGGCGATGAATAAGTTTTGACCCCAAAATCATCGCGCAGGGCGCTGCTTTGGCTGCCCTGCGCATATTTTTTGCCCCGCTGCGGCACACTAAGCCCAAACAAACCGGAAAGGGGATTGCCTGTTATGCCGATACGAAGGGGCGATACCGTAATATTCCCGCACCCGCCGGTGCTGGCGGCCTGGGCCGCCGTGGGCGGCAAAAAAGAGAGCGAAGGCCCGCTGGCACAGGGCTTTGATGAGCTGGTGCAGGATGCGGGCTTTGATGCCGAGGGCTGCACCGGCTGGGAGCAGGCCGAAAGCATGCTGCAGCAGCGCTGCGCCCGCCATTGCCTGCGCAAAGCGGGCATTACCAAACAGCAGGTGGAGCTTGCCTTCGCGGGGGACCTGCAGGCCCAGTGCACCGCCAGTAATTACACCATGCGCCAGCTGGGGGTGCCCTTTGCCGGGCTGTATGGTGCCTGCTCCACCATGGCGGAAGCGCTGTGCCTGGCGGCCCTCTGCGCGGCAGCTGGCTATGCGCATGAAATACTCGCCATGAGCAGCAGCCACTTTTGCGCGGCGGAGCGGCAGTTCCGCACCCCGCTGGAATATGGCGGCAAACGCACCCCGACCGCCCAGTGGACTGCTACCGCTGCCGGGGCCTGCCTGGTGCGGGGCAGTGGGGCCGCGGGCGTGCCGGTACTTTCAGCTACCATTGGGCGGGTGTGTGATGCAGGGGTCAAGGATATCAACAACATGGGGGCCGCGATGGCCCCCGCGGCGGCCCAAACGCTGCTGCACTACTTTGCGGACACCGGCACCACCCAGCAGGACTTTGACGCCATTTTTACCGGTGATCTGGGTGAAGTTGGCAGCACCCTGCTGCATGAGCTGATGCACAAAGCTGATTGTCCGGTGGAGAACCACCAGGACTGCGGATGCCTGCTGTATGATGTTGCCGCCCAGAACGTGCAGGCGGGCGGCAGCGGGGCCGGGTGCAGTGCTGCAGTGCTGGCAGCGCATGTTCTGCCGGGGCTGGTGGAACGGCGCTGGCGGCGGGTGCTCTTTCTTTCCACCGGGGCGCTGATGAGCCAGACAACCTTTTTGCAGGGGGAAAGCATCCCCGGCATTGCGCATTGCGTGGAGCTTGGCTGCCCGGAAGAGGAGGGGAACACATGAATTATCTGTTGGCATTTGTGGTGGGCGGCGCCATCTGCGTGGTGGGGCAGCTGCTGATTGATTACACCAAGCTGAGCCCCGCCCGCATCCTGACCGGTTATGTGGTGGCCGGTGTTATCCTGAGCGCCGTTGGCCTGTATGACCCGCTGGCAAAGCTGGCCGGGGCCGGGGCCAGTGTGCCGCTGCTGGGGTTCGGGCATCTGTTGGCCCAGGGTGTGGTGAAGGCCGTGGATGAAATTGGGCTGCCCGGTGTGTTCACCGGCGGCATTGGCGCAGCGGCGGGTGGAATTACCGCCAGTTTGGTGTTTGCCCTGCTGGCCGCGCTGGTGGGCAAAAGCAAGGACCAGAATTAAACCGGCGAATATGTGCCAAGAACCAATATACAAATGAAAATGCCCGCCGATAAAAACCGGCGGGCATTGTTCATGCAATCTTATTCTGCAGCAGCGGCCTTGTTGTTGCGCTTAGCCATGCGGCTGATCTTGCGGGCGGCAGTGTTCTTGTGAATGACACCCTTGTTCTTGGCAGCGTCCAGAGCAGAAACAGCGACCTTGATGGCGGCGTCCTTGTTCTCGGCATTGCTGTCGATGGCAGCGTCTGCCTTCTTGACAACTGTTTTCAGGTTGGACTTGATGGCCTTGTTGTGTGCAGCCTCTTTCTTGGACTGAGCAACGCGGTCTTTCTGAGATTTAATATTAGGCATTCGTTCCACCTCCTTGGTTTACCCATAACAGTACAAATTATACTAGCATATATTTTGGCCGGTTGCAAGTGTTTTTATAAATTTTTTTCGTGTTTGGCGCTAATATTGCAATGTTTGCGGGGCGGGCAGGCATGGCTGGGGGCATATTGCCCGGCGGTGGGGGCATATCTATTCCGCAAGGGGGTGTTTGCCATGCGCAATGCGGGCCGTGTGCTGGGTGCGCTGCTGTGCACCGCGGCGTTGGCGGGCAGCGCCCTGGCGTTGCGTGTGGTGCCCGGCGGCAGGGTTCTGGCCCTGCTGTTTTGTTCGCCCGGCGCGGCGTTCACGCTCTGGCAGCAGGCAGGGGTGGAACCTCCGCAGGCCCAGCCAGCTGCCGCCCTGGCAGAATCATCGGAATCACCGCCGCAGCCCACCCCGGAACCATCCGTCCAGCCAACCCCCAGCCCCACACCGCAGCCCACGGCGGAACCGGAAGCCACCCCGGCCCCAACCATTACCATACCGCCGGGGGTGCAGACGACAGCGCCCATCCTTGACCGGACTTTCGGCCAGGGCAGCGGGCAGGGATATATTGCCCTTGCGGCGGGCAGTATCAAAAATGCAACGGATGAACCAGATTCAACCATTGCCTCCGCGGCGCAGGGAGCGCTGTCCTTTACCGTTACCCCCGGCAGCCCGGACCCGCAGGTGCTGATCCTGCATACCCACGCAACGGAAACCTACCAGACCTGGGACACCCCGGTGTATGACCCCGACTTTACCGCCCGCACCAAAGATACCACCCTGAACATGTGCGCGGTTGGGGAGGCAATGACCAAAGTGCTAAACGATGCCGGGATCACCACCCTGCACGATACCACCCTGCATGATTCCCCCAGCTACACCGAAAGTTACGCCCGCAGCGCCCAGACAGCGCGGCGCTACCTGGAAGAATACCCCAGCATCAAAGTGGTGCTGGATGTACACCGCGACGCGATGGAAAGCGGCGATGCCCGTGTGCGCCCCCTGACAACGCTGGACGGCCAGCCGACTGCACAGGTCATGATCATTGCCGGGTGCAATAACGGCGGCACCGTCCAGCTGCCCAACTGGCGGCTGAACCTCTGCTTTGCCGCCAAGTGGGAGGAACGCATGGAAATGCTGTACCCCGGCCTGACCCGGCCGGTCCTGTGCGGGTACCGGTTCTATAATCAGGATGTCAGCCCCGGTGCGCTGCTGATCGAAATAGGCGGCCACGCCAACACGGTGCAGCAGGCAGTACGGGCCGGGCAGTACGCGGCAAAGGCACTGGCAGCCCTGTTTAACGGCAGCGTGTAACCGCGGCAAAACGCCCTTGCAACGCAAAACAAAATAGAATATACTGGACAAAGATAAGGCGGCACCGCATTATTCCCGACGGACGGCATCCGGAACGATGCGGGACTGCCATAAAAACCGGGGTGGAACACCACCCGCCCCGCAGGAGGATACCATGCAGAACACCATCCTGATCCACGCACCGGGCCGCAGGCAGGGCCGCGGGACGCTGGTGCTGGCTTATACGGCGCTGTTTGCCCTGTTGATGGGCATCTGGGCTGCTATTTTTGCGCTGAACGGGCAGAGCTTTATCCAATATGGCGATACCCTCAAGCAGCATTACCCGTTTCTGGTCTATTATGGCCGCTGGCTGCGGCAGGCCGCGCGCTGTGTGCTGACCGGCGCGGCGGTGCCCACCTGGGATTTTTCCATCGGTTACGGTGCGGATATCATTACCACGCTGAGCTATTACGGCCTGGGTGACCCGCTGGACCTGCTGGCAGCCTTTGTGCCCGGCCGGTGGACCGAGCAGCTGCTGGAGGGCCTGATCGTGCTGCGGCTCTACCTGGCGGGGCTGGCCTTTATGGCGTTCAGCTGCCGCCATGGCAACAGCCGCTTTGGCACCCTGCTGGGTGCGCTGGCCTATGTGTTCAGTGCGTGGCCCATCCAGGCAGGGCTGATCGAACCGGTGTTCCTGGTGCCGATGTATTGCTTCCCCCTGATGCTGCTGGGAGCGGATGATCTGTTTGAGGGCCGCAGCCCGGTTTTGTACATTGCCGCCATTGCGCTGACGGCACTCTCCAACTTTTTGTTCTTTTATATGGCTGCAGTGCTACTGGTGCTGTACGCCATTGCGGTGTATAGCAAGCGGTACGGGGCCAAAAACCTGCGCACCCTGCCGCCGCTGCTGGCAAAGTTCATCGGGTTTGCGCTGGTGGGCATTGCAATTTCAGCCGTCACCCTGCTGCCCACCGCGCAGGAGCTGTTCGGCAGCGCTCGCTTTGGCTTAACGCGGGAAACCGCGCCTTACCCGTTCTACCGCTTTTTTGAGCTGCTGGCCAACATGACCACCGGCATGGGGTATGATGCTTACTCTACCTATGCGGGGGTGACCTCGGCGGCGTTTTTGGGTGTGCTGGTGCTGTTTGCCAAGCCGCGGCAGAACACCGTGCTCAAGTGCGCGTGGCTGGGTCTGCTGGCCCTGCTGCTGGTGCCGCAGGCGGGCAGTGTGTTGAACGGGATTTCTTACGTTTCCAACCGCTGGGTGTGGGCGTTCACCATGCTGGAAGCCTTTATCCTGGCGCGGGTCTGCCCCGGCATAACGGCGTTTGAGCCGAAAGAAAAGCGCAACCTGTTTGCGTTGCTGGCGGTTTACTGCGTGGTGGCGTTCTGCGTCAAGCAGGGCCGCACGGAGACCGCCCTGCTGGGCGCGCTGCTGCTGGTGCTGCTGGCCGTGTTTGTGCTGGCGGCAGATGGTGTCAGCCGCCGCGGTGTGCAGGCTGTTTTACTGGCGGGCTGCTGCCTTGGCGTGGTGATGAACCTTGGCGGCTACTATGGCATTGAGGAAGCCGATGCCGTGAACGAGTACCGCCCCGCCGGTTACGCCTGGAGCACCACCGTGCAGGACAACCCCGCCGTGACCCTGCATCTGATGGAGGACCAAAGCTACTGGCGGTATGACTCGCTGGTGAACGAGCCGATCAACAGCCCCATGCTGCTGGATGTGTATGGCACCGGGTACTTTTTCAGCCTGAACAACAGCTACCTTTCCAGCCTGTTCCGGGAACTGGGGCAGAACACCCCGGTGGAATATGATTACCGCGGGCTGCAGAACCGCACCCCGCTGGAAACGTTGTTCGGCGTGAAATACGCCCTCTGCGCACCGGATTCCACCGGGGCGCTGCCCGCCTTATTTGAAAGCCAGGCCGTGCAGGCAGCGGAAATCGGCGGCAGCACGGTTGCGGTTTACCCCAATACGGCGGCGCTGCCCATCGGCTATACGGCGCAAAACCAGATCAGCCGCGAAACCTATGACGCCCTGACCCCGCTGCAAAAGCAGGATGCCCTGCTGGACGGCGTAGTGCTGGAAGAAACCGGCCTGCTGCCCGAAGCGGAATTGACCGGCGATACGGTAAGCCCCGCAGCCGAAATGGAGCTGGACGGCGTGCAGCAGCTGGATGAAACCACCTACTATGCCCCGCAGGACGGCGGGCGCATTACCCTGACCATTGCCCAGCCGGTGGCGGATTGTGAGACCGCCTTTGCGGTGCAGGGCATGCAGTACACGGCCACCAGCCCGCTGGATGCGATGAGCGAAGAAGAACTGAGCGCCATGAGCGTCCATGACCGCCGCAGCCTGCAAAAGCAGTATGCGCATTTCTGGCGCAAGGACAGTGTCTATCTGCGCCTGCTCAGCAACATTGGTGAGGGCCGCATTGAGTATAACCGCCCCAACAGCCAGTATTACTGCGGCCGGCATGACTTTGTGTATAACTTTGGCACCAGTGATGAACCCTTGCAGCAGATCACGATTGTACTGCCCTTTGCGGGCTATTACCAGTTTGACCGCCTGGCGGTGGAATGCCAGAAGCTGGATACCGTTGCGGCCCGTGCGGAGAACCTTGGGGCCGAAAACCTGCAGAATGTGACCCTTGGCACCAACAGCCTGGGTGGAGAAATCACCACCACCCGCAGCAGCGTGCTGGTGGTGCAGCTGCCGTATTCTACTGGTTGGAGCGTGACGGTGGACGGTGCCCCGGCCCAAGTGCTGCGGGCAGATACGGCTTTCCTCGGCGTGGCGCTGGAACCCGGCAGCCATACGGTGGCGTTTACCTACAAAACGCCCGGTCTTACCGCGGGGGCAGCGCTCAGCGCGGCAGGAGTGGTGCTGCTGGCGGCCATCTGGGCCGTGCCGGCCCTGCGCAAAAAGAGCAAAAAGCGCCGCAAATAACAAGCGCTTTACTTTTTGAGCATCACACGTTATAATACATTTTATCTAGGTGTAGCTGAAAAGTCGAAAATTTAGCCTGTTTCTACAATCGCAGCCGGATTCCGCGTTAAAAAGCCTTGGAATCCACAAAGGATTCCTGCGGCCTTTTGCCTTGAATCCGGCATGTGCTTGCGAAATAGTCGTCATTTTCTTTGTTTTCAGATACACCCCCTACATTTGCATTTTAGGAGTGGGAACACATGGAACGAGTTGAAATTGCATCGCTCTATAAGGCTACCCCGGCGGATGGTACCAAAGTTACTGTCTGCGGCTGGGCAAAAACCGTGCGCGATTCTAAAAAGATCGGTTTTATCTCTCTGGCAGACGGCAGCTGCTATAAGCCCGTGCAGATCGTTTTCCAGGCGGACAAGCTGGAAAGCTATGCCGAGGTTGCAAAATCCGGCCTGTACACCAGCTTTGAAGTGACCGGCACCCTGGTGCTGACCCCCAACGCTAAGCAGCCGTTTGAGATCAACGCCGATACCGTTACGGTGCTGGGCACCTGCGGCAGCGATTACCCGCTGCAGAAAAACAAGATGGGCATGGATTACCTGCGCACCCTGACCCACCTGCGCCCCCGCACCAACACCTTTAACGCTGCGTTCCGTGTGCGCGGCCAGGCCGCTTATGCCCTGCATGAGTTCTTCCACAAGAACGGCTTTACCTATGTACACACCCCCATCTTTACCGGTTCTGACTGCGAAGGTGCAGGCGAGATGTTCCAGGTTACTACCCTGGACCTGAACGATGTGCCCAAGACCGAGGATGGCAAGGTGGATTACAGCAAGGACTTCTTCAAGCGCCCGGTCAACCTGACGGTTTCCGGCCAGCTGGAAGCCGAGGCCATGGCAATGGCCCTGGGCAAGGTTTACACCTTTGGCCCCACCTTCCGCGCAGAGAAGAGCTATGATACCCGCCATGCCGCAGAGTTCTGGATGATTGAGCCGGAAATGGCATTTGCTGACCTGAATACCTACATGGACACCGCCGAGGCCATGACCAAGTATGTCATCCGCTACCTGCTGGATAACTGCCCGGACGAGCTGGCATTCTTCAACCAGTTCTTTGATAAGGGCCTGATCGAGCGTCTGGAGCTGGTTGCCAACAGCGATTTTGCCCGCGTGAGCTACACCGATGCTATCGAACTGCTGAAAAAGAACGATGACAACTTCCAGTATAAAGTAAGCTGGGGCATTGACCTGCAGACCGAGCACGAGCGCTACCTGACCGAGCAGGTGTTCAAAAAGCCTGTGTTTGTTACCGATTACCCCAAAGAGATCAAGGCATTCTATATGCGCATGAACGAGGACGGCAAGACGGTTGCCGCCGCCGATATGCTGGTGCCCGGCATTGGCGAGCTGATCGGCGGTTCCCAGCGTGAGGAGCGCCTGGATGTGCTGCTGGCCCGCCTGGATGAACTGGGCCTGAAGCGCGAAGATTATGACTGGTACCTGGACCTGCGCCGTTTTGGCAGCGTAAAGCATGCCGGTTACGGCCTGGGCTTTGAGCGCCTGCTGATGTATGTCACCGGCATCCCCAACATCCGTGACGTCATTGCCTTCCCGCGCACCTGCGGCGGTTTTTAATGGGGGCGGTCAGCGAACCGCTGATCCAATGGTTTGAACTGAATCGAAGGCTCCTGCCTTTCCGGCAGGAGCCTTCGGCATATCATATCTGGGTCAGCGAGATCATGCTCCAGCAGACCCGCGTCTCGGCGGCGCTGCCCTATTACGAGCGTTTTGTGGCCGAACTGCCGGACCCCGCCGCCCTTGCCGCCTGCGACCCGGACAAGCTGCGCAAGCTGTGGCAGGGGCTGGGGTATTACAGCCGGGTGGCCAACATGCAAAAGGCGGCGCAGATCGTCTGCCGGCAGTACGGCGGCCAGCTTCCCGCAGATTATGCCGCCCTGCGCGCTCTGCCCGGCATTGGGGATTACACGGCTGGGGCTATTGCCTCCATTGCATTTGGCATCCCAGCCCCGGCGGTGGACGGCAACGTGCTGCGGGTATTTGCCCGGCTGGATAATAGCTCTGCCGATATTACCAAACCTGCCGCCAAGCGCGAGTTCACAGCCCGTGTGCTGGAAGAAATGCCCAAGGAACGCCCCGGTCCTTATAACGAGGCGTTGATGGAACTGGGGGCGCTGGTCTGCCTGCCCAACGGTGCGCCAAAGTGCGAGGTCTGCCCGCTGGCTGCTCAGTGCAAGGGCCGCGCTGCAGGCCGGGCCGAACAGCTGCCGGTCAAAACGGCTAAGCCGGAAAAAACGCTGGTGCCGGTCACGGCCACGTTGATCACCGGGCCGCAGGGCGTGCTTTTGCAGCGCCGCCCGTCCAAAGGGCTGCTGGCCGGGCTGTGGCAGCCCCTTGCCTTTGAGGGTACCGCCATGACCCAACCGGAACTGGACGCCGCGTTGCGCGCCATTGGCCTTTGTGTGCAGTGGCAGGCCCCGCTACAAAGCACCCGCCATGTGTTCACCCATCGCATCTGGCAGATCAGCGGGTTTTGCGGCACAGCCGCAGGCCCGGCACCGGAGGACTGCGTCTGGGCCAGCCGCGCGGAGCTGAACGGGGAATACGCGGTGCCAAGCGCATTTGCGGGTATTATGCGCCAGTGGCGGCCGGAATAAAAAGCAAGCAGAGTGGCATGGCTTTTGGCAGGTGAAGAAATTTTCCGGAGACCATGCTGCGGAGAATGGCGCGGTATCACCTTGATACCTGAACCTTTTTGTGTGAAAAATTTACAAGGGAAAGATTGTATTCACCCGGTTAATCGGGTATAATATTTTACAGACCCATCCCTTTTAGAATACGCGGAGGAAAAGTATTATGATGAAGAAATCCACTTTTGGTGCCATCCTGGCGTTTTTGTTTGCTGCTGCCGGTGCCCTGACTGCCGCTGCGCTCTACCTGCGCCGCCGCGAAAAGGAACTGGACGAATACGAGCGCCTGCTGTACAGCGATGACGGCGACGATTATGACGATGACGACGAATATCTGCCCATCGACAATGAACCGACAGAAGCCGCCGAAGAAAAGGCTGCTGACGATGCTGAATAAGCCGGAACAGCCAGCAGAAAAGTGAAAATGGCCGGGCTTCGGCCCGGCTGTTCGTGTTTCTTGCAATCAATAGTGATACTTATTAAATGATAAAAAAGGTTCAGATAAACCATAAGGCGCTGCTGAAAATAAGAAAAATGACGGCAGTGACTATAAAATCAGACTGAATTTCGATTTTTCTGCTGTGCCAAGGAAAGGGAACGCCATGAAAAAGCTCTTGCTGTGGCTGGTTATGGTGGTGGTTATGCTGGCGGTGCTGCTGGGCGGTGCCGGGTACGCCATGTACGCTATGACGGGCGATGACAAACTTCCCACGCAGCACCCCACTTTGGGCGATACGGAACTGGAACCGATCGGCTATGACTGGAGTGTGCCGGTGCTGGGCAATGTGCTGAACCGCACGTTTGAACAGCCCAGCACCCTGACGGTGCAAAAGCTGGGCGAAATGACGGAAGCTGCCCCGGAGCTGGTTTTGCCGGACTGGGCGCAGCGCACGAACCTTACGCTGAAAGATTCGACCGGCAGTGTTGTGGTGCAGGGGGATGCCGCTGCCTTTGCGATGTATGCCTACCCCAAAAATGGCAGCTATGAGCTGACCCTGACCGCTTACCGCAACACAGCGGACCCCGGCGATGCCACCGGCTGGTACCGGTACTGTGCATCTTATACCATGAACATCCAGCCCAAGGCGGTGCTCAGCAGTGAGCGCGTCAGCCAGGGCGGCGTGGCGGCACTGGTCATTACCGGCATTCTGGATGGCAGCGAGCCGACCGTGGAAACCGACCTGGGGGATGTATGGTTCCGCCCGGTGACCGGTGGGTATATGGGCTATATCCCGGTAACCTATAATGCCGAGGGCGGCCCCCATACCCTGACCGTGACCTGCGGCAGCCTGACCCAGGAGCTGACCCTGAGCGTGATGCAGAGCGAGGCCAAAACCGTGGATGTGGCCGCAGAGGCAGACATACCGGGCGCAGCAACGGAATATAAAAATGCGATCTGGCCCCTTTACACACAGGGCAGCAGCGAAAAGCTGTGGCAGGGCAATTTTGCCTCGCCGGTGCCCAGTGCGATTCTGGCGGATTACGGCGCGCGGCTGCGCACCGATGGGACCATTACCGGCCGGGCAACTGGCATCAATTATAACGCCGCAGCAGGTACCGCCGTTACGGCACCGCAGGCGGGTACTGTGGTGTACGCCGGAACGCTGGCGCTGACCGGCGGCACTGTGGTGATTGACCATGGCTGCGGGGTTAAGAGCTATCTGTTTGGGCTGGATGCCGTAAAGGTGCAGCGTGGGCAGAGCCTTGCCCGCGGCGAAGAACTGGGCACCACCAGTGAGGAGCATACCCTGATCTGGGAGCTGCGCATTGGCAGCAAGTCCGTTGACCCTGCTGCCGCCCTGACGGGCAGCAGCGGCCTTTTGTACCGCGAAACAATGTAACAAAATAGAGTTAGGGCAACGATAAATCGCAAATGTTGGTGGAGAAAGCGATGGACGAAGAGAAGGTAACACAGACTGCGATGGAGCCGGCGCAGCAGCCAAAGCCCAAAGCCAGGGGCGGGCAGCGCACGCAGGGCAAAACCGCTTCAGGCACGGGGCAGGGCAGGATGGCCAAACCCCATGCCAGCAATAGCAATACTGCGCACCGCAAAACGGGCACGCAAAAACAAAAAAGCGAACCCCAAAATACAAAATCCCCGCAAGAACCAAAAACGCGGGCGGAACAAGCCGAGCAGACCGAAGCTGCCGCCCCGGAACAGGTGGCAGCCAAGCCCAAAGCGCCGCGCAGCGGGCAGGCAGGCGGCAAACGCCGCCGCAAAAAGGCTGCCCCCAAGCCGGAAGCAAAACCGCAGCAATATGTTGAGCCCCGGCCGGAACCCCCGGAAGCGCCGGAAAAACCGCAAACGCCGGAACCTGCCGCTGTGGCCGAACCGGCTGAAGCAGCCGCCGCGCCGGAAATGCCGGAAAAGGCGGTGCAGGAACCCAAAGTCGCGCAGCTGCCCCAGGCCACGGAGCCGTCGGAGCCAGAGGATGACAAACCGGAACTGACCCCGGAACAGCGCGCTGCAGCAGAGCGGCGCAAGGCGGAGATCACCCGAACGGTCCAGGTTTCGATTGAACAGATCGAGGATGCCGAAGCAGAACAGGCGGAGAAAGAGCCAGATACGCCGGAATCGACTGGCAGCAAAGTGGGCCGCGCCGTGCGGCTGCTGATCGGCTGGCTGCTGCTGGTGGTGCTGCTGGCGGGTATGATCGCCGCAGGCGGCATATACTGGCTGTACAAAAAAGCCACGCCGGATATGATTCCTGCCGTTACGGTAACAGTGGCGGGCCAGCAGCTGGACCCCGTGGCGTACCATTGGCAGGTGCCGGTGGCAGGCAACTACCTTAAGCGTACCTATGCCGAGACACTTTCCAGCACTCCCACAGCGCTGGAATCTGATTTTGGCGGCGGCACCATGACGCTGCGGGTGACCCCGGCGGACTGCAGCACCGAAGTGACCGTTAAGGACGAGAACAAGCAGGAAGTGTTCAGCGGCAGCGCCCAGGAATTTGCCGCCTACCGCTTTACCACGCCCGGCAGCTACACCGCCAAGCTGGTGGTCAGCAGCGGCGAGGGTTACCAGAGCGAACCGACAGTTTCGGGCCACCAGACCTATGAGTTCACATTTGATGTAACGATTAAGGCTACCGTGCGGCTGAATACCCAGGCTGTTACGCCGGGTGGCGTTGTGGCCGTAAAGGTAACGGGCCAGCAGACGGATACCAAGCCAAGCCTGACGGCAGAACTGCCGGATACCGGCTTCCGTGCCAGCGCGACCGGCGATGGCTGGGTGGCTTACCTGGCGGTCCCGCTGGAAACCGAGCCTGGCAGCTATACCATCAAGGTCACCGTGGACGGCGAGGTGCAGGAGCTTACCCTGAACGTGAGCAAGAGCGCCGCATCTTTTCGGGATTATACTTCCAAGTCCGGGCTGGTCACACCGTATGTCGGCGCGGATGATACCCCGCAGGAGGTGTTGGACCTGCTGGATACGGCATCGGATACCATCTACTGGGCGGACACTGGGTTTGCTTCGCCGTTCAGCGATAAGGTGGAGGTCACCCTGCCGTATGGCCTGACCGAATATGTCAACCGTACCCAGACCGAGCGCAAGAACAACACCGGTACCGGCCGCACCAGCATCAATGTGGTGCTTTCCGGCAGGTGCGACCTGATTGCCCCGGCGGGCGGCAAGGTACTGCTGGCGGAAAAATTGCCCAATGTGGGCAATACGCTGGTGATCGAGCATGGCGCGGGCGTAAAGACTATTTACTATGGCCTGCGCAGGCTGACGGTAGAAAAAGGTGCAATCGTGGCCCAGGGCGATGCCCTTGGCACCACCGACAAAGCTACCGTGGTGGAAGTGCGCGTGGGCAAAACCCCCGTGGAGCCGCTGCGTATCCTGCGCGGTCAGTGCGATGCCCTGCGCAGCTATTAAAACGGAGCATAACCAATAAATAGAAAAATTCCCCTGTCTGTATTCTGAACAGCACCCCATTTGTTAGACAGTATGATATACTATTTAACAAGTGGGGTGTTTTGCTATGCCAAAAGGAGTA
>PPYE01319776.1_pt1 | contig 58624 bp, 33 predicted proteins | sample 1559881 | NCBI WGS metagenome assembly PPYE01 (sample SAMN08240022, study PRJNA423297) | Human gut metagenome, whole genome shotgun sequencing project.
CTGTAAATATATATACTAACAAGTATCTCTCCTTAATGTTTTATGAAAAAAAGAATATATCAGGATTTTATAAAAAAACGTGATGCTTTATGGTAAAACATACAATTTTTCATTTTTATATTATCTGAAAAAATAAGATCAAGAAATTTCTAAGCCTTATCGATCTATTACTCCATACTTATTTGTTTTGAAAAAAAGACTTTTTATGCTAAAAAAAAAGAGATTTTCTAAACAAATATTATTATTAATTGTTATAAATATATATGAGCTTATTTACACATTTATTAACAAAGAAATTGCTATTATGAGAAAGATTTATTCTTGTTTGATGCTGGCATTTATGGCAATAGCCATTAGTTCGTGTTCTGAGTCGGAAGACCTGACACTACCTGACGTAAATACCGAAACCCGCGCTGATTCTCCATTGTTAATCGCATCTCCTACTGAAATAAATTTTACAGATGTGGTTCCGGAAACAAGAGTGAGAGATACTGTAAACATTAAAGTAGCAGGATTACCTTCGCTGGGTGTTCTTACTAATTTTGATATAACTATTCAGGGAGAGGATCTTCTGGAATTTAGTTATTCAGAGCCTGAACTTGGATTAACAGAATTCTTACAAGCCCTTCTTGGCGGTGGAGTGAATATTCCGGTATCTTACAGGCCCCTTAATCATGGATCACACGAAGCTGAATTACTGATAACAGCTTCTTTACTGGGCGTGCTGATGCCCGTACAGATCACTGTTCCTCTACATGGTAGTACCAAACCACTTCCTATTCCGGAATTAATATTTTCTATTCCTCTAGATGGTGGAACTGTAGGATTTGACGGACCGGTTGAAGGTTCGGATAAAGGAGAATATAGCTTATATCTTGTTTTTGACCAAGATATTTATATAAATAATTCTTATCTTATTTATCTGGAAAATTATACATCAGCAAATATTGCAAATTTAGAAGTGATTGATGGGAATACTCTTAGAGCCACACTATGGGAGATACCCGGTGTTACTATACCGAATGCTCTTGTTATAGATGAAAATGCAATAATAAGTGCAGAGGCTACTGATGCTGATAAAGCTGCTCCGTTTGTTCAGGGAAATGCGAAAATATCGTTGAGCTTTCAGGCAATAGGTGATATTCCTGGTAGTGGTGTGGAAAGTGATGTAGAATAAAAAAACAGCAATATACGTGGTATTTTTTATATAATATTGACTTTACTGATTTAAATAGTAAAAGTTATCTTGACTTAATGTGTACTGTATAATTTATCAAATTTATTCGGTACACATTATTTTTTATTACCCGTTGGAGGAATTAACTTAGTGCATATTTAACTCTTCCAATGGGTTTATTATTAATTTTGTTGATATATTGTAAAACCGTAAGTGCACTAATCTTACTTATAATTCTGGTGAATATTCCTTCCACGTTTTTAGCGTAATTTCTTACTATCGTAAATTGGTCACACATTTGCGAAAAATAGAGTTTCAATTCTCTTTCTAGCTTTGGCAAATGGTTTGAATGTTGATTTCCAATTCTTTTAACTTAATCAATAGATAGCTCTCGCTATCCAGCCCAATTGACTCCATTGTAAGGCTGAGACAAACACTTCCAAATCAGAAAAGCGGGGAATAACTCCTGGGCGGGGAAGGTTACCGTACTCATTTACAAGATTATAGGAAAACCTTTTACAGATGTGAAGAAATTTTGCGAATATTGCATATAAGTTGTGCATAGGCCGATTAATTATTAAAAGTTTGGTCACTTCTAATATATCAAATATCAGCAATATGTACAACTTACTCTTTAACATTTTATTCACAAATTAATTCCGCCAACGGGTTACCATAATGCTATTTATAAATCCTTATCTCTTCCTGTTTATGAATATCATATTATTGCAAATATTTTGCATTAGCTTATAATCTGAAAGAATTATATTATGATATTTATGCAAACCTTATTATTTATTTTTTATTTTTGCGTAGCGATAATTAATATACTACTTACTATTAACTAATCTTTTATGAAACACCAACTACCTATAAAATTTAAGTGGGCATGTCTTTTATTAATTGCTTTTTTAAGCAATAGTACATGGGCAGCCCAGGTAACTTTACCTTTTATTGAAAGTTTTGACGAATCATCTCCTACCAGAGATTTATGGGAAATTATCAATGCCAACGATGATAATAAAACCTGGAATCTAAAAAATGGTTATGCAGAATGTCCTTATCACTCTTCTAATCCGTCAGATGATTATTTGATTACTCCATCTATTTCTTTGCAGAAAGATAAACTTTATAAAGTTAGCTTTGAAGTAATCACCAGCAGTTACAATGAAAACCTTATGCTAAAGATTGGAAAAGGTGCAAGCGCTGAACTCCAGACAGGTATCCTAGCTGATTTTCCTAATATTAAATCTACTTCTTATACTACAAAAGAAATTTATTTTGAAGTTGAAGAAGACGAAGAATATAATCTCTCTTTTTATTGTTATTCCAAACCTGACCAAAACTATGTCAGGGTAAAAAATGTTTCGATAAATGAGTCTGTTAATTTACCGGAGGCAGTATCAGAAATCAGGTTAATAGCCGGAAACAATGAAGAGCTTACAGCTGATCTTTCATGGAAAAATCCGGTTTTAAATATAATGGGGTCTCCATTAAAAGAGGAGGATTTAACTAGTATAAAAATATACCGTAATGAAGAAACGGAACCGGTATATACATTAAATAATCCGGTAACCGGTAAAACGGAAGTATGGAAAGACGAGAATGTCCCGGCATCCGGCATCCATACTTACAAGATCATCTCTTATAATAATGATATGGAAGGGGGGAATGTTGCCCTATCTGCGTGGATCGGAGAGGGTGTGGAATTACCTTACAACAATCCGATGCAAAATAAATCTCAGTTTAGTGAATTGGTAGTTGTAAATGCGGATAAAGATGAAAGAACCTGGTATTTAAATTCAGGAGGTGATGCCAGATATGCAGGTATAAGCAGTGTCAATCCAAATGACTGGATGCTTACTCCAATGATTAAATTACAAAAGGGATATCCATACAATGTTTCTTTTAAGTATTATGAATCTTCCGATGACAATCCTCAATTGATTAAGTTAACAGCAGGAAATGCCATAGACATTGACGGGCAGGAGGTAGTAACTGAATTTGAGAGTCTGAAATACTCCAGATACCCGGGTACGGATTTATCAGCTACTTATATTCCTCAGGAAACAGGCAATTATAGTTTCGGGATACATTTGAACGGATCGTTTGGAGGAGCAAATATATTGGTATATGATCTTAACATAGCTGTAGACCCGAACTTTGAGCCCGATCAAAAACCTGTTGCATCTTTTACCACAGAAAAAGGTTATATATTAAAATCTGATTATAGCAAATATTTTCCTTCCAATAGTTCAGTTAAGTTTATAGATCTATCTACGAACTATCCTAATCAATGGAATTGGACTTTTGAAGGAGGAAAACCTGATGTCTCTACAGATCAATATCCGGTTGTAAATTATGAAAAGGAAGGCAGATACGATGTAAGTCTGACATCTGTTAATGAAACAGGAGAAAGCGATCCCTTCATTATTGAAGATTATATTACCATAGGCCATATTCCACAACAAGTATGGAATATGCCAAAAGATGATAACGGAACATCTGTTCACCTTTTTGAAGGTAACACCGGTTATATAACAGGTAAAAACGGGATTTACGATGAAATTGCCGAAAGATTTGAAAAGCCCGCTGCCCCTGTTGAAATATCAGAAGTGAACATTCTTTTTTCTGTAAAAGAGGATAGGAGTGGAACATTAAATGTATCTGTCAGGGAAGATAATAATGGGTTGCCGGGAAATACTCTGTCAACTACATCAATTGATGTTGCAGATATAAATACGGATGGGTATACATCTATAAAACTATTACATCCGGTTGGTGTAGATAAAGCTTTTTATATCGTGGTTTCAGGATTTGAAACAACAACGGATGTAGCCGTATGTTGTTCAAAAGAACAAGAGACGGGAACCACTTATGCATATCTGTATGGAAATTCCTGGATAGAATTATCAACACAATTCGGTTCGGGACTGGCGTTAAATGTTGTGCCTACACTAGTTTATTCAAAGCTACAGGTAACTTCTTCAAACGGGTATACGAAAAAGAATATAGATAATGTAAGTGAGACAATAAATATTAAATCAAATGTTTCTTGGAAAGCTTATACCTCTTCTTATTGGATAAAGCTAGATACTACGGAAGGTGCTTCCGGAGTAGGAGATGGAAGTATCACTTTCAGCCTTCTTGATAATGAAGATTTCTCGCGTACCGGATTTATCCAGATAGAAGGAGGGGGCATAGAGAAATTAGTACACGTTAATCAGGCAGGCGCGAGTGCGACCAACTTTAAAGCTGTTTGGTCGGAAGAGAAAGGATGTGTGGAATTAGAGTGGGATTATTACATTAGGAAACCAATTTCAACCTTATATGAAGATGTGGAGTCTCATACTACATTTGAAGTAAATTCATCCGGTGAGATCGGTTGGACTTATATAGATATCGACGGGAAGGAAACTCTCGTTCCCAATTCGCAGGGTGCTTCCTTCCCCAATGCAGGTATGCCTATGGCCTTTATGGTATTTGATCCTTCTGCTACAGCACATACAGTGGGCTCAAGTTACAATTGGCTTGCGCATAGCGGCAAGAAATATTTTGCATCCTTTTGTTCTGATCCGGCTCCTAATAATGACTGGATCATAACTCCGGAGATGAGTCTGAAAGAAGGTACGAAAATCGTGTTTTGGGCGAGGAGCTTAACGAGTCGATATGGATTGGAAAAGTTAAGGATACTTTACTCTTCAACAGAAAATAAACTTGAGGAATTCACAAATATACTTTCAGAAGGGACAAATGGGGTTGTTGAGGTTCCGGTAGAATGGACCAGATATGAATATACTATACCCATGAATGCTAAGTATATTGCAATCAATTGTGTATCAGATGATGCTTTGATGTTATTAATTGATGATATTTATATTGGCACTGAGCCACCTAAATATTCAACCGTAAGAACGGATTTTCCTCAAGAGTTTATTGACCAAATGACTTTTGAAATTAAAGGAAAACCCGCATTCAATGAGACCCGACAGCAATTTGTTGACATACCTTTATCAAGAAGTTTGCCAAGCATTTATGACGAGGTAATGAGCTGGTGTGATATGAATGATTCTAAAACAGGCACTATTGGTTTCGGAGGCAAAGAGTTTTCTATCGGTGCTTATTGGACATCTAAAGATTTAATTGATAAGTATTTATTGAAAGAGGTAACAGGTATACGTGCGGTTAATTTTTATGTGTATGATTTACCTGAAACATGTGTACTAACAATTTATCAAGATAATGAAGTGATATATTCTACTCCCGTGAATGATCTTAAACCGCAATCAATAAATGAAGTGAAATTTCCTTTGGAATTTATTAATTCGTCGAAAGACTTGTTGGTAGCTTTGTCTTTCACGTATGATAAAGGTATTTATGGCCCGGCCACAACAGATAGCCGGCCTGTCAGAATAGGAAAGAATTTAATTAATACGGGAGAGAATTGGCAGACAGTAGAATCATTAAAAACAGATTTTATAGGAAATTGGAAAATAGAGATTGATGTAGAGCTGACGGCTATGTTATTTAAGATGGTTACTTATAATGTATATCGGGATGGAGAATGTATCCGTTCTTTTCTAACAAGTAATATATATTCAGATTGTGATATTGCCTGGCCAGGTGAATATTGTTATTCAGTAAGCCATGTCTATCCGGGTAATTTAGAATCCACTCTTTCTGAAAGTGCATGTATAACAATCCCTGATCCTGTGTCTGTTGAAGAAGTAAGCTTTATTGCTTCTGTCTATCCTAACCCTGTGACAGATATCCTACATGTAGATGCTAAATCAGTTATCGAATACATTAAAGTTGTAGATACCACAGGTAGGATAATTCATCAGTATAATTCGAATAGGGTAAACACTTACTCAATGAATACATTAATATGGGAGCCGGGAACTTACTTTATTTCCGTAACTACAATAGATGATGGTATAGAAACTTATAAAGTGATTAAGAAATAGACTCTTTTGAAAAATAAAAAGACACTGTCTATAATACTTATGGACAGTGTCTCCAAACAAATAAAATTATCCATTTGCGCAGGGAATCGGCCAGAACAGTTGATATATGCCGTGTAACTTAAAAATCAATCCTATTATCTTTGGTGTCCTTTAGATTAATTCTCCTAATAGATTACATCTTTAAAGTATAATCCCCTAAAATTTTCTGCTGTAAGTAATTTAGCTACATCCAGTCCTACTATAACAAGGGGTGATTTTTGATCATAACTTCCAAAATCATATTCCGACTTGTAAAAGCTTTTGGGTTCTATTTTAAAATCATCGTTTAAAAGATAACTGGGTGTTGCTCCTATTACTTCTGCAAATCGGTTACATGTATTGCACAGTTCTATGAATTGCACCTCTCTCCTTGCATAGTCAAGAGGAATGACTTTTGTACAGTCCAGAAAAAAGAAATCAGGTTCTTTTTCAAGTGGATAAAATACAATATTCTGAAAATTATTTGCCTCACAAAACTGTTTGAATTTGAATGATACAATAAGGTATCCGTCATAAGTGTATGATATATCCCATCGTCTTTTTTTTAGCCGAAAGTCAGCATTTGCTTCCTGCCTTGTTGGATAATTACATTTCATACAACAATAGGGCCTATTATGAATATACATAAAGCTATCATTATCATTTCCGCGTAAGATTTTAGCTACTTCCATGGTCTCCATTTTAATCCGTTACTTATTTTTGATCTGCTAATAGAATATCCATAATTGTTGGATTCGTATTTTTAATGATGCTTTCATTTATTGATGAACTACCATTATCAATAACGTCCTTGCGGTTACTATAATTATTTTTAAGAGAGCATCCAGAAAGCCGCTTGTCATTGCGGACCTGATCCGCAATCTTCCCTTATATACTTACAGAAGAGATTCCTGGTCAGGCCCGGGATGACAAATATGCTTTGGGGACATTCCCTGAAATCATTCACTTAATAGATTACATCTTTAAAGTATAATCCCCTGAACTTTTCTGCCGTAAGCAATTTGGCTACATCAGGTCCCACTATTATAAGGGGTGATTTTTGGTCATAGCTCCCAAAACCATATTCCGACCTATAAAAGCTTTTGGGTTCTATTTTAAAATCATTGTTTAAAAGATAACTCGGGGTTGCTCCTATTACCTCAGCAAACCGGTTGCACATATCACAAAAGTCTATGAATTGTACCTCTCTTCTTTGATAATCAAGAGGTATCACTTTTGTGCAGTCCAGAAAAAAGAAATCTTTCTCTTTTTCAAGTGGATAAAATACGATATTTTGAAAATTACTGGCCTCACAGAATTGTTTGAATTTGGATGATACAATGAGATATAAATCATGAGTGTATGATATATCCCATCGCCTTTTTTTTAGTCGAAAGTCAGCATTTGCTTCCTGCCTTGTTGGATAATTACATTTCATACAACAATAGGGCCTATTACCAGTATACATAAAACTATCGTTATCGTCACCGCGTAAGATTTTAGCTACTACCATAGTTTTCAATTTAATCCGTTATTTATTTTAATCTTTTAATAAGATGTTAGTAACTTAATTATAGATCTGTAAGAAGGCATTCACTGTTGGAACACCTTCTTCTTATCTTTAAAACTGCAATAAAATATTATTTTTAGACTAGTTTATCCTTTAATAAAATTTTAATTTTCATTATACATATTAGTAAACTTGAAGAATACCAAGCTCAAAGTTAAAAATTAAACATTTCGTTCAAAATCTGGATAAAACATTCCATAGTAGCCAGTTTCTATTCAATTAAGTATCAATGGTGGAGTAAAAATAATTCCTATTTCAGCATTTCTATCCTCCCCTTTCAATGGATCCACATTGATGAAATCTTCATTTATTTTCCATAACCACCAATCATTTGATACTTTTAATTACCGTAACCCTTACTATTTCTACAGGACATACACTTGTAAAAATAAATAAGTTAGACGCAGTTTAATTGTGAAAATTCAATTCCTAGATCCATTTTCTGCTTTTTTATTTTTTTTCTAAGGCAATCTGATACTATTACATCATTGATGACAGGTTGAGAATTAAAAATATTTAATCCATTTACTTTATATTCATCAAGGCACACTTTGATGATCTGGCTTGTACCATCGACATAAATTGTTTTTGAAGTATTGATTACGTCAAAGATTATATCAAAATATAATATGAAATATTGTTTATTTCCATGTTGGTCACTACAAACTGTTACTGGAATAAATTTTATAGGATAATCATTAGTAATAAATTCTTCAATTAGATTTTTTAGATCTTCATTCACTAAATTGGCACCGATATTACTTCCCATATAGGATGTATAAGAACCATTTTTCAAGGTAAATATTAAGTTTTCTACATTTTCAGGTATTTTTTTACTATCTGAAATGTAACCCGAGTTTATACCTATAGGAGCATATAATATTCCTCCTACCTTATCATTACCATCTAATATAATCTTAAAGTATTTCATTTTGTTGTCCAATAATTTTTATACATTATTTGAGGATTCTTAATTACAACCTGTTTTACCCTGATATCAAATTGATGCAGGAATTTTTGCTGATTCATACCTGGCATATCACGTATTATTCTCATTTGCTCTAAAACAAAATTATGATACTCAGATGCATGTCTACCCTGATGTGGGAGAGATTGCTTATTCCAAGTTCCGTCTAAATCTAAGCCAAATTCTTCTGCAATTTGACGCATCTCAGGTGTAAATTTACTATTCTTATCTGTAGCAAAGTGGTGTACTTGATTTGGACTTGTGTTTGTTGGATTCAAATCCTTCCCAGTCCACATGTTTTTATTATTATCATGTGCCCATTTAGCACCTGCGCCACCTCCCATTACTCCTCCAATTGCAAATCCGGATACTGCACTATTCCATCCGGCCTGATGAGCTTTTTCTAAATCTCCGGTGGTAATATACCCTGCCGTAAATCCACCTACATATCCACCTGCGCCACCTCCAATAGAGCCACCTATAGCACCTTTGAGAACAGGACTGGATACTTTAAACCCGTTTATAACAACATCACCTAAATATTTGGAGGCATACTTACCGGCATAACCACCCGCAACACCGGATATAGCTCCTACCGTTGTTCCCAGCAATATATCTTTCATATTGCCACCATCTAAAGCTGCATTGGAGGCTCCGAGTAATGCTCCTCCTGCCGCCGCTCCTGCCGGTCCAAATGCTGCGGTCAATGCTCCTGCTGCTGCTCCTGCACCAAAGTATCCTAGTCCCTTTGCGTTGAACTGGCAACCATTTGCGACCCAATTAATGACACCACCGAAAACAGCTCCAACCACTATATGAACCCATTCACCATCCGGGTCGGTAAATCTCAGCGGATTATTCCAGCAATACGAGTACCGATTGAAATTCTGGCTGTAAAATGGGTCTTGTACATAAGGGTCAGGTGATAAAAACCTTCCAAGTATCGGATCGTACAATCTGGCGTTCATGTTTATAAGCGAAAACATGGTCAAATGTTCGTGTCCGGTAAACCCTCTTGACAGCAATAAAACCGGTTCAGTACCTGGTGAGTAAATTACATGATCATCCGGATTTCTTAACCTACCCCATGGGTCATAACTTAATTCCTGACGTAATTTACCTTTAGAATCAGTTATATGGGTAATACTACCCAAATAATCTCTACAAATATAGTTTATCGTCCACTCTCCTGAGCCTTCTTTAATATAGACCGCCGGTGCCGAATAACAATCTCCGCCAAGATACAATATTTCTTTATCTCCTGCAACTCCCGTTTCGATTTCATATTGATTGCCAATGTAATATCTGGTTAATTCATTTACCTCTTTATTTTTAACAAGCATTTTAACCCTATCACCATTGCCATTATAAGTATAGGTTGCGGCATACATAGTTTCCGTAATAGAAACCGGACGCATCATGGCATTATAATGTATAAACTGGTTCCTTAACGGCACTTTAGCAGAATGAGTAGTCAGAGTTTCAATAGCAAACGGCTTGTTGCTACTATATCCGAATTTCCCTACTCCGCTATGTTCTGTAATATTACCTTTTATATCGTAATTTATTGTATAGTAATTAAATCTGGTTAAACGATTGAGATTATCATATCCGAAATTTTCTTGTAAATTTCTCGTATTATCCCTCCTCCAAGTCAGATTTCCTTTACAAGGGTCAAAACTATATGAGTAATTTTGTATCACATTTGATCCTGCCTTAGCCATTCTGCCTGTTGGCAGCCCATAAGCATCATAAGAATAATTACGGGTCAACTCTCCTGTATTTGCACCGGTAACCTGTCCGAGATCGTTTTCGTCAGTAAGTTTCCATATGGAGGTAGAGCCCCATACAAGATCATTGTTTACAGGTATTTTGCCTACCGAAACAGATTTGGGCGATAACTCTTTTTCTGCATCTACTTTAACCATCGAACCTGTATCAACTTTAATTGCTGATAAACTCCTGCTAACTTTTATTTCAGTAAGATTGCCGTTATTGTGATAATATTTTTCGGTAGCTATACCACCCGTATTAGAAATATAATTAATGGTATTTAGGTTATTCTTAGAGTAAGTATATTCCTTTATCAGCCATTTACCGTCTACTCCTGTTTCTTTTTCGGTGCTTACTCTAAAATAACGATCATAGGTGTAATCCTTTGATGTTCCATTTGTGCTTTGTTCCTTAATGAGTAATCCATCAGTGTTAAAGTTGTAAGTGACGGTTTGTTCACCTACCATTTCCTTTTGGATCATTCTGCCATATTCGTCATATTTATATTTTATGGATTTACCATTAGCATTTATTTCTTGTTTGACATTTCCATACTCATCGTAAGAGAATGTTTTACGGCCCGCACTTGGATCAGTTATCGCAATCTGCCTGCCATATGTATCATATTCGAACGTTGTAACAACAGCACCCGGAGACACAGAAGACAGTATTTGCCCGTCAGCCCTCAACGAATATGATATAGCTCCGGCTAGTCCGGTGACTGATGTTATAGCACCGGTTGTATCATATGTCTTCGTGGTGGAAATGCCATCAACTACTATAGTTACATTATTTTTACTATACGAATAAGTATCCTTTTTACCCGAAGCATATGTAACCTGTGTCAGTCTATCATATGTATCATAAGTAAATGTATTCCATAGAGTCGGGTCAGAACCTTTAAATGGTAAAGAAGTTTTTTGTAATCTTCCTCTTGAATCATAAACGTGGTCGGTATACAGATATTTCCCATCAAACCTCAACTCCCCACTTCTTATTTCCCTGCCTAGTACATCGTAAAAACTCTGTGTAGTAGGTTTTCCTGTAGTTGTTGTAACAATACTGTACACAGCATTAGCCGGACTGTAAACCCAGTCATAGTTTACTGCTGTTATTGTATTATCAGGATAAGTTTCCTTTATTTTTTTATTCCAACTATCGTATTCAAATCTGGTTGTTTGATTTTTATGATTTTCGATGGTTGAAAGTTGTCCCTTATCATTATATTCATATTTCTCAACATGTCCCAGAATATTCGTATAACTGGTCATTCTGTGATAAGAATCGTAAGAATAATTTTGAACCAGCCATTCTGTAGATGAATACGGCCTACTTTTTTTAATCTTAATGTTGTAAGAAGCTGGATCGTACTCTAACTTTTCTTCTGAGACAATATTATCATTTATATATCGCTTTTTAGTAAGCGGCTGCCGTTTCGCATCGTATGTAATTGCCAGTTTCTCCGTTATTTTAGACTCATTCCGTTCTTTTGTGGTTACTTGTTCATACAAATCGCCTAATTTATATATTGTACCTGTATAATTGTAATAAGAATTAACAGTAGTTGTTTTTATACCCGAACCATAATCAGTTACTTCCTTTGTTAAATTCCCATATTTATCGTAGGTATAATCATAGTAAATAATAAAGTCTTTTAGATTATCTTTAACGGATTTTGAGATCATCCTCACTTTTGCAAACTTATTACCATCTACCGATACGCTGTGAAAGTAACTGGTGGTGAAATGTGGTGTTTCTTCTTTCTTAAGTATACTGAAATTGTAAGGATCATACGTTTGTATTGTATTCCAACCCCTGATATCATCGTATTTGATAACTTTTTCGAATCCTAAAAATCCCCGTCCCCTGACGTCGAGTATTCCTTTATGGTAATTATAGGAAAAGCCTGCAACCAACAGATTATTCACATAGGTTTGAAATTGTTTTAAAACATAAAACCTGCCGGATAAATTCATATACGGATATGTACATTTTGTACCCTTGTAGTAGGAGCTTCCACTTTGGACATTCGTATAAAGATGTTTATTGATTACACCCAAACTGTTTATTACTCCTGTTAATAAGCGTTGTTGTGTATCATCTCTCGTAAAAGTTATGGGCACAAGCTGTTCATTATAAAGAGTAAAAAGCTGGCTCATTTTATAATTCTGCTCTACGCTTCCGGTTATAAAATGGGCGCTGCTGTTAACGGCGCATGTATGGCTTTCCGGGGAAGTATTTATAACGCCGTTATGTGTAAGATACATTTTAATTTGTCCTGAGCTATTCACTACAAGGTCGGGAATATTATCTCCATTCATATCCTGTAAAGCAAATTTGGCATCACCCTCGTAATAGGTTATATCAGAGTATCCGGGAGTAAATTCTCTACCTGTAGAATAGTAAACCGACCATTTTTTTGCATCCGGCCTATAAATTTTAGTAGGATATTTACTAATGGTACAAGCTCTGCTACCATCGCTATTGCAGAAATAAATTAATACGGAACCATCAGCAGATTCTCTATCAGGTGTGATTTTACCGCAACAACCGATACAAGTTCCATAATGATATCTTTCATGATCATAATCATCCTTCTTTGGGCTTACTACTAAATCCGTTTTCCCATCACCATTGATATCACCCAGCAATAACTCACGCCTGTACAATGATGACCTTGTAATAGCTGATGTTGAAGCTGTCTTTACTAATGTACCTGATGAGTTAAAACTATAAACATATGTACCCTCGGAATTCACAACACAAAGTTCTGTTTTCCCGTCACCGTCAAAATCCAACGCATACACATAATCTTCAAAATCATAGCTGAAACATATTTGATTATGTGTAGGCGATTTTCTCCTGTTATCCACTTCAATCAAAGTTGCCTTGGAAGAAACTGTTTCATTTTTTGCATTTTTATTATAGGAAAGGCATAGTATGGATTGTTTTCCATTGCCAAGAAAGTCTCCAACTATATAATTTTTAGGAGAAGGACTATTTAAATCTTCCCATGAACATACTCCGTCAAGATCGACTGTAAATGTATAATCTGGAGTTGGAGTCCCTTGCCCGTATTTACCTGATAAACTATAAACTTTAAAAGTAAGCCTTTCAGTTGACGAATTTATTACGGTAGAGTTTATCTTTACAATTTCGTCAATCCCGTCACCATCCACATCAACGGGTAGCATTTTAAGAAAACCACTTTCTGCCGTTAGTTTTAGTGGGAATGACAATCCGGATGACAAATCTTTATAGATCAGCAGGGATTGGTCAGCATGGTATTTGCTGCCATATTGGTAAGCAATTACATTCCCAAGCCAATTTTTCTTTGTAGCTATTACATCCCAGTTGCTAACTTTGGGATAGGACACCAGGCCATCACTATTAGAAGAGTAATCAAATTTATCTTTCGTTAAAATTAAATTGGGAACGGATGAGTTGGCAAAATAACTGGAAAGTAATACATCTGATTTTTCGAATTGAATGAGTTGGTTGTTTTCCCCATAATAGAATAGCAAAGGGTTAAGTTCTCTACCATTACTCAGGCAGCTGATTTGTTTCAATAATGATGGCGATGCAGTGTCATAGGTAAATTGATAAGTCCTCAGTAGTTGAGTAGTAAAATAAGTGGTTACTTCTTTCAGGCGTTTACTGATTCTGACATCTAAACCATCAACGTAATAAGTGGTAACATCCTTCCGGTCTTCGTAGCTGAATTGTACCGAAGCATGAGCTGATGTCCCGGTTCTGTGTCCGTAATGGATTGCAGTAAGGTAATAGGTGTTATCATTTTGTGAGTATGAATATTCGATCAGATTACTTCTTAAATCTTCCATTTTAGTAAGCGGGTAACTTATCCTACTGGTCGTATTGTAAGTAAATCCATATGTTCCCACTCGTCCGTCGGGATATTTAACCATAAAATATTTAATCTGATCTCCATCTAAATAAGCTGTAGCTTTGATATTGCCTCTTTCGGATTCATAGTTGATAGTGGTTGCCGTGCTTGTATTTAAGTTTATAAGCCTGATGCCATCCAACAGGAAAGCACAGTCTTTGTTTAATTTTACCGATGCACTGATGTTGTCATAATACTGGGTCGAATTAGTTGCAGATATGGAAGACAATCCTCCAATCTGCCATCCCATACCCCCAGCACCGTTTGTATTCTGAGAATTATATCCAAAAAACACTTCCGGATTGAAACCATTTTCTGATTTATAAATATCAAAGGGAACTGAATAAGTCAAAGCTCCGTTACTTTCTCCCTGAATTATATATATTTCTCCCGGGTCTTTACTCTTATCTACCGGATGGGATGAAGGTATATGAGAGAGATCGGTGTATCCATAGGCTGTTGTTGCAACGGAATGGTTTTGTAGATTTTTCCGGTCAATATTTTTTTCAGGTTTTAAATCCCACGCTTCGGGTACATAAGTGTATATAGAGTCTTTATCTTTTATGTGGCCTTTATAAGAAGAAATATTTTCCAAAAATATAGAATCACGGGCACTTAAGTCTGGAACTAGCCCGTCTGATACCTGCGCTCTTAAATTACAAGCACAAAGAATCAAAAAGATATTTAGTATGTATATAACTTTTTTCATGATAATAATAGATTTTAAAGTTTACTTTTTGATAATTTTCCATGAGGTGTATTTCCCATCAATGTCAATAAGCATAATATAAACTCCTGGTGGCTGATTGCTAATGTCAATCTCAGTCACAGGAAAGGTGGCTTCGTTTATAAACACCTGTTTACCGGTATCCATGTCACTAATAGTTATAATGCAATTTTCTATACCTTCCGCATTATCAATTTCAACTTTTAACTGCCCATAAGTAGGATTGGGATAAATTCTGATATTTCTTTCAGCAACCAGTTCTGTAAAGTAATCTTCCGCATCTGCTGTAGGAGTAGACCTTGCGGTAAGTATGATTTCACGTTTTGTTCGGTTTCCGGAAGCATCGTAAGCATACTTGAGTGTCATTTGTCCATGCATGGAAACACTTGTTAAAATGCAAAAAAATAGAAAGTTTAAAATTCTCATAATAATAAAATTTTGATTAATAAATTATATTTAAACCTGTTAGTTGGTACAGATTATCATCCTTTCCGGGATTCTTCTTATATATTAATTGTTGTTTTTACAATTTTATTTTCCGGGGGAAACGTGAATGTTTTTCATGTTTTTAAAAAAAATTATTGGTTATTTTAGTTTACATTATTCTTTTAAGAAATGGCAATTTTTGCTTATTAATTTATTGATAATTATAAGATATATATCTCGCTTGTTAATGGGCGTGAATTATGCTTTGAGTATATAAAGAATGAGTATAGGGTGATTTTTTTCATAGCAGAAAGATTTAGTTTTATAAATGTGTTAATAGTTTTATTTGATTTATAGTATTTTAATGGGTTATTTTTTATGGTTTGATTGGGATTTCATTATAAATAGAAGGATTCTTATTTTTTATATTAAATATATTGATTAATATGTTAGATATCTCATTTTTTTGCAAATAAAAAAGATATTTTGGATAAATCAAAGAAATTTGATAATTATTTTCTTAATAAATTATATTTATTTATATAAAAACATTAATCCTACTATTTAAGATGATAATTTTGAATAAAAAAGATCTGAAATGTTAAATATTTAAGTGTGTTGTTGCCTGTTATTTCTTCAGTATGACTATCCTCACCGGATAAATCCATTGCTACCTGAGAGAAGGGCATACTATTTATTACCTGAAAGTACCTTTTTCATTATCGTCTGAATTTGCTACTTAACTTCCAAGAAGCAAAGCGGCTGATAACTACTTTAACTATACATTCACAATCGAAATAAGTTTTTATCCCGGATTAAGCAATAAAGGAATTTCTAAGACTTAATCCGGGATAAAAAACTTTGTAATATAAATGGCGTGCTAAGACCAGGAGTTATAGCGAAAATATGATACACGCCGGTAAAAAGGAGAAGCCTATTCCTATATTCATAAATAAGGCTTCACAAGAGCTTCAGGGCCGGTTTTTTTAACCGCAGCGGTTTGCATTTCCCAACTGCAGCGGTTGACTATTGTGAACTGCAGCAGTTTGAAGTTGTGAACTGCAGCAGTTCATAACAGCCAACTGCTGCAGTTGGAAAATTCCTGTTCTTGAGAAGGATTTTTCCGTTAAATAATGCTTACTTTCTATTTCAGTATCTTATTTCTCCCGCTGCTGACACTTTTACCCGCCCCATGATAGCAAAGATGCAGAATAAACTAACCAACGGTCAGCAAAGCTAAAACAACCTATAATAAATTTCTATGGAAGATTTAAACAGGCTCTAAGTTATTTCTGAATAATGCCGGTTCCTGAATCTGAATTAAATAGAATAATCCATATCCTTAATATTTTTTTCTATTCCGCATCTATAAATAATGATATTATTTTGCGGCATCGGGAAGCAACTTCTTTATGTATAAGGAAAATAAAGACAGCCTGCTTTGATAACACTAGATAGAAATAATTACAAACATCGTTAATATGAATATGAAAAAACAACTAACCTGCCTTGCAATGCTACTAACCTTACTGGTATTTTTATTTCCTTCTTCATTGTTCGCTAAAAATATTTATCTACACAGCGAAGAGTCTATTGTCTCATGGAAATTGAAGCCTCAATCCGAGGTTACTGATTTTACAGCTATTCTTACCAATGGTTACAATGCCTCTTCATGGGTAGACGCCGTCGTTCCGGGAACTGCTTTTACCGCCTACGTGAATGCCGGACTTGAAAAAGATCCTAATTTCGGAGATAATATCCATAAGGTTGACAGGGCTAAATATGATAGAAGTTTTTGGTATCGCACAGAATTTAATATTCCTGTTGATTTTACAAAAGAACGGATCTGGCTAAACTTTAATGGGGTGAATCGTAAAGCTGAGGTTTATCTCAACGCACAAAGATTAGGAGAACTTGATGGCTTTATGGATAGAGGCCGCTTTGATATCACCGCTATTGTGAAAAGAGATCAGCCGAATACATTAGCTGTATTGGTACATATGCCGCAAACTCCACTTGCCAATTGTGGTAGTCCCAATTATTTGTCTAGTGGAGGGTGGGATTGGATGCCATACGTTCCCGGATTGAATATGGGGATTACTGATAAAGTCTATTTAAGCAATACGGGTGATCTGACCATTATTGATCCGTGGATAAGATCTGAGCTGCCCAGCCTGGCACGCGCTGATCTCTCTATATTATTAGATATAAAGAATAATGCAAAAGAAAGCCGTAAAGGCAAAATCACAGGAACTATAACTCCCGGGAATATTCAGTTTTCACAGGAGATCGATTTGCCTGCCGGAACAACTTCACACGTGAAATTTGATAAAAGATATTTTCCTCAATTGTCCGTCAACGATCCTAAACTATGGTGGCCCAATGGATATGGGGAGCCTAATCTTTATAATTGCGAATTTACAGTTGCCATAAATGGGGAAGTGTCCGAAACAAAAACGATAGATTTTGGTATCAAGAAGTATACCTATGATACATTGGGAGGAGTTTTACATCTTCACATCAATGGAACTCCTTTATTTATTAAAGGAGCAAACTGGGGGATGTCGGAGTATATGCTCAGATGCCGGGGAGAAGAATATGATACAAAAGTAAAGTTCCACAAAGAGATGAACTTTAATATGATAAGAAACTGGCTTGGCTCTACAACGGATGATGAATTTTACGATGCTTGCAACAGATATGGCATAATGGTATGGGACGATTTCTGGATCAACTCTAACCCCAATCTACCTTACAATCTTACTGTATTTAATCATAATATGATCGAAAAGATAAAGCGTGTAAGAAATCATCCTTGCATAGCCGTCTGGTGTGGTGATAACGAAGGATTTCCCGAACCTCCTTTACAAGGTTGGATGGCAGAGAATATAAAAACCTTTGATGGAGGGGATCGTTATTTTCAGGCAAATTCCAACACTGGAAACCTGAGTGGCAGCGGCCCGTGGGGAGCTTATGACCCACGTTATTACTTCACTCCTTACCCCAGTTATATCGGCGGGACTCCCGGTTGGGGATTTCGTACGGAAATAGGAACAGCAGTGGTTCCCAACTTCGAAAGTTTTAAAAAGTTTATGCCGGAAGAAAACTGGTGGCCGCGCGATGAAATGTGGAATCTCCACTACTTTGGGCCATCCGCATTTAACGCAGCTCCGGATAGATATGACGAAATGATCTCTCAGGGCTACGGCATCCCCTCAGGTATTGAAGATTATTGCCGCAAAGCACAACTGGTAAATTACGAATCCAACAGGGCCATGTATGAAGGTTGGCTCGACAGGATGTGGGAAGATGCTTCCGGAATTATGACATGGATGGGACAATCGGCATATCCCTCTATGGTATGGCAAACCTATGACTATTATTATGACCTGACCGGTGCCTATTTCGGAACTAAAGCCGGATGTGAACCTCTGCATATTTTCTGGAATCCGGTTAATGATATCATAAAAGTAGCCAATACTTCACGTAACGATTACAGTAATTTGCGTGCAGAAGTCTCAGTCTACAATATGGATGGCAAGAAGGTAACTAAGTATGATGATTCCCGGACAATAAACTCTCTCTCTAACAGTACAACCCAATGTTTTAAGATAAAGTTTGATAACCGGAGAGAAGTTTTATCATTAAACAAACCCGTGTATGCCTCGTCCACTACTTATGGCGAACCCGCTATGGTTACTGATGGGAAGAAAGATACCCGCTGGTCGAGCAAGTCACTCGATAATGAATGGATATATATAGACTTGGGAAGTGAACAGGATGTAGAAGGAGTCCGGTTAAACTGGGAAAACGCCTATGGTAAAGCTTATAAAATACAAACATCCAACGATGCAAAAACATGGACAGACAGATATTATAATACGGAAGGTACAGGCGGAGTTGAAGAAATATTCTTTGGGGGAGAAGTAAAAGCACGTTATGTACGTTTGTATGGTTTTGAAAGAGGATCATGGTATGGCTATTCGTTATGGGATTTTGATGTATTAAGTGGTACGGGAAAAAGCGAGGGGCTCACGGATGTACATTTTATTAAGTTAACTTTAAAAGAACCATCAGGAAAAATAATATCAGAAAATCTCTATTGGAGAGGAAATAATCGTAAGGACTATACAGCTTTGAATCAATTGGCTAAAGTAAAGCTGAAAGTAAATTCCAGGTTAATCAGGAAAGATGGTCGGGCAGAGATTCAAGCATCCATAACAAACCCCGCTTCTTCAGGTGCAGTAGCCTTTGCTATTCACGTTCAGGCAAGAAAGAAATCTGATGGTGAACGCATATTACCAGCCTTGATGAATGATAATTATTTTACCCTGATGCCGGGAGAAAACAAGAATATAACAATTTCCTTTGATGAAGCCTTGTTGGGAAATGATTCATATACTTTACGGGTAGAACAGTATAATAGGAAGTAGTCATAGTAGTTAAGTAGTCATAGTAGTTAAGTAGTCATAGTAGTTAGAGTAGTTAAGTAGTTAGAGTAGTTAAGTAGTTAGGGTTGTCAGGTCGTGTGAAACTCATTTCTACTTGACTACTCTAACTATTTTAACTACTTTGACTACTCATCTTACATAGATATTTCTATTTAAAAAAGTAATATAGTCCATGTCCATAATACTTTTATCTATTTAATAAGACTAATAAATGCTGTTATTTTGTGCTATTAATTAAATCTAATAAACATGAAACGTAGCAACACCTATCTTATCTGTCTATTGATTTTGTTTTTTTATGCAGGCATAACAAAGGGAGAGAATAAGACTATTTCTATTTCTACCAATGACCTTCAATTATTATTCAAAATCGATGATAATCAAAAGTTAAGGCAATGTCACTTCGGTGAAAAGTTAATAAAAGACCCGAATGCTGTTCTCATAACCTCTGTAGATGCCTATCCCTCTTTTGGTACTTCTTACACCAATGAACCGGCAATAAGGGTAGCACATGTTGATGGGAATACCTCCACAGAATTGATCTATTCAAATCATAAAGTAGAAAAAATAGAAGATGGAGTTGAAAAAACAACCATCTTCCTGAAAGATACTTATTTCCCTTTTGAAGTTAAACTTTGTTTTACTGCATATAATAAAGAAAATATCATCGAACAGTGGGCAGAGATATCTCACCAGGAGAAAAACTCAGTGATGCTTTATGATTTTAATTCTTCTCACATCTACTTTTCCGGGCCATCTTATTACCTGACGCAGTTTTTCGGAAACTGGGCCAATGAAATGAATATGGAAGAAGTTAAACTGACACGTGGGGTTAAGGTTCTTGATTCAAAGCTCGGAGTCCGTTCCAATCAGTTTGCCCATGCATGTTTCCTTCTTTCATTAGATGATCCGGCACAGGAAAATTCAGGAAAAGTAATTGGTGGAACACTGGCATGGCCGGGAAGCTGGAAACTTACATTTGATGTAGATGAGTTGGATAATCTCCATGTAATTTCCGGTATCAACTCTTTTGCCTCCCAATATAGATTGCCCAAAGGAGAAGTATTCGTTACCCCCAAATTCTTATTTACTTATTCCTCGGATGGTACAGGAAATATAACACGTAATTTCCACCGTTGGGCGATGAAACATGGTATCTGGAGAGGAGACAGAACCCGCACTACTCTATTAAATAACTGGGAAGCCACTTATTTTGATTTTAATGAAGAAGTACTTTCCGGCATTATCCGTGATGCGGCAGATATGGGCTTTGAACTCTTCCTGTTAGACGATGGATGGTTTGGAAGAAAGTATCCGCGTAATAATGACGATGCAGGACTCGGTGACTGGATGGTAAACAGTAAAAAGCTTCCTAACGGTATCGGTTATCTGGTAGACGAATCGGCAAAGAATAACATAAAGTTCGGCCTTTGGCTGGAACCAGAGATGGTCAACCCTAAGAGCGAACTATATGAAAAACATCCGGATTGGGTAATTACCCAAAAAAACAGGCCGATCCATACAAGCCGTAATCAACTTATCCTTGACCTCTCCAATCCTAAAGTGCAGGAATATGTATACTCCATTGTAGATAATACACTGACCGAAAATCCGGGTATTGCCTATGTAAAGTGGGATTGTAACCGTTTTGTAACCAACTCCGGTTCGTTCTATTTATCGCCCGAAAATCAATCCCATCTTTGGATCGAGTATACCCGCGGGCTGTTTAAAGTCCTCGACCGGGTAAGAGCCAAGCATAAAGATGTATTCATAATGCTCTGTTCCGGTGGCGGCGGACGTATTGATTATGCGACACTTCCTTACTTTGATGAATTCTGGATCAGTGACAACACAGATGCTTACAACCGGATATTTATCCAATGGGGAACTACTCATTTCTTTCCGTCTATGGCATTGGCAAGTCATGTATCAGTAGTGCCCAATCACATTACAGGTCGCACAGTACCATTAAAATTCCGTTTTGATGTAGCTATGTCTGCCAAGTTGGGAATGGACTTACAACCCAAAGACATGACCCCGGAAGAAAAAGAATTCTCTAAAAATGCAATAAAAGAATATTATGGGATTCGTGAAATAGTACAGTTCGGAGATTTATACCGTTTACTTTCCCCTTATAAAAATGAGCGCACCGCTATGATGTATGTGAGCGAAGATAAACATGAAGCAGTTGTATTCTCTTATTTGCTTGAAAAAGTAATTAACGGAGGCAACAACCAACCTCTTTATCTGAACGGGCTCGACCCGGATAAGGTGTACACCGTTAAAGAATTGAATAAACAACCCGGCACATATTCGTGGTTTGAACCATTAGAAGGTAAAACATTTTCGGGCGATTATTTAATGAAGTATGGTCTTCGCTTCCCGATGTATAATCAGTATGACAGTAAAATTATATATCTCAAAGCACTATGAAGTATTCAATAGGTATTTATATATGGTTCCCTTATAACTGTTAGTTATAAACTCTCTGTAATCTTTTGTTATAGCTCTTCTGAGGCAGGGGCTATAACATCAGATCGGGTTATTTGAACAAGCTTTATACATTCTGATCATGTCCGGCTTCCGGCCAGGCAAGGGCTTGTTTTATCTCTAATTTAAAGCTTCGGCATTAATTCAATCAAGACATTATCACAACCTATTTTTTAATTTAATCTGTATTAATATTATGAAGAGAATACACTTTTTGATCTTTTCTCTGCTATTGTTTTGTTGTTTGCCCATGTTTGCACAAAACATCGTGGTTAGTGGAACAGTGACGGACTCTAACTCCGAGCCTTTAATCGGGGTGAATGTTTTAGTGAAAGGTACTACAAATGGTACGATAACCGATTTTGATGGGAAATTCAATTTATCGGCACCACCTGACGGAACTCTGGTATTTAGTTATATAGGTTACAAAGCACAGGAGGTCGCGGTAAGAAGCCGTACAAATATTGTTGTAACCATGACAGTTGATGCACAGGATATAGACGAAGTAATTATCGTGGGTACTTCTGTAAGAAAAAGCGACCTTACAGGTGCTGTGTCCAGCGTCAGCAGAAAAGTATTGGAAGAAAAACCCGTAACTAATATCAATCAGGCACTCCAAGGACGTGTAGCCGGTGTATTGGTAAACAGCGGGGCAAAACCCGGTGATGACTCATCCATCAAAATCCGTGGTATCAATACAATTGATGGTTCTACAGATCCTATCTATGTAGTAGACGGACTTGTTATGGATAATTTTGGTGGCGGTTTCAATTCAATTAATTTGAATGATGTTGCTTCTATTGAAGTACTGAAAGATGCATCGGCGACCGCTTTGTATGGGTCGAGGGCTGCCAACGGGGTTATTCTTGTTACGACCAGAAAAGGAAGACAAGGAGAAGGCCGGGTTAGTTACGATGGTTGGTTTGGAGTACGTACTTTTGCCGGCACTCCGGATAAAATGAATTCAAAACAATTATTTGAACTTCGAAGAGATGCAGCAGTAAATAGTTACAAGGCTCTTAATCCGAATGCAACAACTGCAGATATAGATGATTTTATCCAAAAACGTGTTATGACAGCTTACAATCCCGCGGATGATAAGAAAGGAGGATATGTATTTGGTCAATACGAATTGGATGCTTATGCCGATCCTAATTTCCAGGATTACGATTGGTTGGATGAGGTAACACGTGATGGTTGGGAACAGAACCACTCTGTAGGTTTTACCGGTGGTAATGATAAAGGAGCATATTACCTGAGCTTCGGATATTCTAATAAAGAAGGTATGATAAAGAAGCTGAGTGATAAGACGTATAACGGACGTATCAACGCAGATTATAATATTAAATCATGGTTGAAAGTCGGAACCAACACTTCTTTTGTACGTACTGAATCTGAAATCTTTGATAATGATAATGTCTTTGACAAAGCGCGTGGAGCAAACCCAATGTTACCTATCCGTGCAGGTTATGGTAAAACAAAGGATGATGATCCTATGCTTGTGTTGAATTATGGTGATTTCTATGATAATAATTATTTTAATCCTCTTAGTACATTGAGTATTGATAATGACCGTGTACGTAATCGTTTGATCAGTTCCAACTTTTTAAATATTAATCCGATAAAGGGATTAAATATCCGTACGTCTTTCTCACTGAACTATTTGGAAGAGTCCCGTTTCAGGTATACTCCTAATAATATCCAGGAAGCAATCAGATACTCACATGGTGGAGAAACGATGCACAAACGTGATCAACGTATTATGTGGCAATGGGATAATTCCGTTTCTTATGATAATACCTTTGGCGACCATCGAATTAATGCTATGTTAGGTACAAGTATGTCTAAAACCAATCGAAACTATACGGAAGTAACAGCAAGAGGTTTTAATGATAATTTGTTTGGCTATCATAATTTGGGCGCTTCCAATCACTTGAATAACCGGTCAGTTGGTTCAGACTTTATAGCCTCATCCTTAATGTCTTATATAGCAAGGGTTAACTATACGTATGCTAATAAATATTTCCTGACTGCAACAGCCCGTTATGATGGTTCTTCAAAATTTGCATCGGGTCATAAATGGGGGCTTTTCCCTTCTTTCTCTGCTGCATGGAACGTATTGGGAGAGGAATTTATGGACGATCAGGATATATTTGATCTGCTGAAACTTCGTGTTGGTTACGGGTTAGTGGGAAATCAGGAAATAGATGATTATTCATTCATAAACCGTTTCTCACCAAAAGTTACCTTAAATCAGACAAGTTATGTGATTGATAATAGAAAGAATGGAGTAAAAGATACTTCATGGGAGTCGCAGCGCCAGTTTAATGCCGGTTTGGATGTCGGTGTTTTGAATGGCAGAATACGTTTCTCTACAGACTTCTTTTTCATTACCAATAAAGACCTGTTGATGACACGAACGATTGCCCCTTCTACAGGATTTAAGACGGCAGTGGTAAATATTGGCTCTATAGAAAATAAAGGAGTTGAATTTTCAATAGATGCAAAAGTTATTGATACACGGGACTTCCAATGGAATCTGTCTGCCAATATTTCGAAAGACAAAAATAAAGTCACCAAACTATACGGAGAAAATGATTATCTGCTTAAATACGATGATGATCGGAATCTACAAAAAGAAGGAAATCTATTTGTAGGTGAATCCCGTAACACTATTTACATCTGGAAAACCGGAGGTATTGCTCAGGAAGCAGATATGGAACGCCTGAAAGGAATTGACTGGTCGGGCCGTAGTGTAAATCCGGGTGATTTGTATCCGTTAGATATTTCCGGTCCTGATGGAAAGCCGGATGGTAAGATTGATGAAAACGACCGTATCATAGTAGGTTCACCGGATCCTAAATTCTATGGAGGTTTTGCTACGGACTTTACTTATAAAGGGATTACATTAAATGCAGTATTCAACTACTCCTATGGCGCAAAGAAACTCAGTTATTTGTACGAATCTATGATTACAAGTACAGGAAAAGGATTTACTTCTGTTGATCTAATGGATCGCTGGACTCCAGAGAATACGGGAGCTAAATTCCCACGCCCGATATTAAACGATCCGACAGCCAATTCATCTTATAATACTTTCTCCGCTAGTCAGATGGATCATTCGGTTCAAAAGGCTTCATTCCTTCGTCTGTCTACTTTGACACTGTCTTACACTTTACCACAGAGTGTGGTTAATACTTTAAGATTAAGTAATTTAAGGATTTACACAACGGCATCTAATTTATTCTGCATTACCCCTTATAAGGGATATGACCCGGAGATGGGAGACTGGTATCCCCCTACAAGAATGTTTGTGTTTGGTGTAAACCTTTCCTTCTAAACGGCTCAGAGTATACATTGAATTGATTATTACTTGATAAACGAATTAAATTATGAAATACAGAAAAATAAATATATTAGCAATTATTGCTGCATTTGTGATTGGAAGCTCTTCTTGTTCCGATTTTCTGGATGAGATGCCTAAAACGGCTTTAATACCAGAGCAGGTATTTAAAGATCTGGATGTGTTGGAGCCAACTGTAGATGGACTATACAGTTCTTTCCGTAGTGCAAAAGCCGGTCGTGCCGGATTTACTTTCTCTTTACTCGGGTTGGATGAAACGAAACAAGGAATTGTACAAATGATGGATGCAGGCCAGGCGGGTTTGGATAATTACGATGGAATGCTGAACAGTGCTTCATCACAGGTAAGTGAAATGTGGGCAAGAAGATGGCCTATTGTTAGTATTGCTTCCCAATGTATTTACGGCTTGGAAGCAATGGCTGAAACCACAACAGATAAAGCTAAATTGGATAAGATAACTTTATTAAGGGCTAATTCGTGCTTCATGCGTGCTATGGCTATGTTTGAATTAACTATGTATTGGGGAGAGATTCCGGTATATAATATAGCTGATCTGAATGAAACAAATATAGATTTATCCAGAAGGCCATTAACAGAAGTTTGGAAGCAAATTTACGATGACCTTACTTATGCTTCAAAGAATCTGGCAGAAGGTAAACAAACCGGGCAAAGAGCTACACAAGGTGCAGCTTTAGCAATGCTTGGAAAACTGTATATGTATGCACCGGAAGCAAGTGGATATCGGGATTTTAATAAAGCAATCGAATATTTCGAAACTATTAAAGACAACTATAAGTTAGAAACTAAATATGCGACTTTATTCGATGAATATGGTAAGATGGAACTCAACTCTGCTGAATCCATATATGAAATAGACTTTATTTGCAATGAAACAGCCCCTAACCAATGGCAATGGGATATGGGTTCACGTACTCTTGCTAACCTGGGAGAAAACTGTTACATAGGAGGTTATGATGTAGCTCTTCCAACGGAGTATGCTCATAAAATGAAATCTGAAGGCGGAGTATGGGAAGACGGAGACCAGCGCCGGGATGTAAGCATCCGCTTTGACTTTACTTACCGTGGACAGGAGTTTACCAAACCTTCCTGGGGAGCTGATGAGCTTGATCCGCATATTAAGAAATGGGAAGATAGACGGGTAGATAAATTCTCAACTCCTGCACAGGCTATAGATGCAACTTCAGGCAGAAGTTTTTATTGGTCTGGTAAAAATTATGCTATGATTCGTTATGCAGATATACTTTTATGTTATGCAGAATGTTTGAATGAAGTAAATCGGCAACCTGAAGCTATCGAGTATGTAAATCAGGTACGAAAACGTGCTTGGGGAGGCACATTGCCTGCAGATAAAGCATGGACAGGGATGTCTAAAGAGGATTTTCGTAAAGAGGTCATGGATGAACGCATGCGCGAACTTTGCTTTGAGGGATGGCGCCGGATGGACTTAATCCGTACAGGTATGTTTGTAGAGCTGATCAAAGAACGTAATCGATGGGCAAAAGAAAAAGGTAGTATTAGTGATTTCCATATGCGCTATCCGATACCGGATATTGAACTAAGGAATAATGAATATATGGATGTAAATGCAGACCAGAACGCTGGTTATTAAATCAATTTTAAAAAGGCATGTCGGAAAAAGCTCTTTTTCTGACTGCCTTTACTCTGCTTAGACAATGATAATCGAATTATAATAAATATAAAATCATGAGAAACCGCCTATTTTTATCTCTGATATTTTCACTTATCTGTATTCATATACTTCATGCAATAGATTATGAAGTAGTATCTCCCAATGGGCAATTGAAGATAAAACTGCATGTAGATAAAGGTACGACTTATGAGATCTGGCATGGAGAAACCCAATTAATAGCTCCTTCTTCTATCGGTTTAAATCTTTCGGACGGAACTATTATCGGAGCAGGTACTGTAAAGGATACAAAAATAAACAGTGTTGATACTCAAATCGAAGTTCCTATTGGCAAAAACAAAACTTTGATAGAAGCTTACAATGAATTGATAATAGAATTTAATGAAAACTATAACCTGATTGCAAGAGCTTATGACGAAGGTCTTGCTTATCGATTTGTTACAAAGCTGGATGGAGAGATCACAATTAACAGTGAAGACGCAATATTTAATTTCCCCGTAACTCCTAAAGTTTATTTTCCCGAATGTGATAACAATACCACTTCTGAAAAAGGGAACGATGGAAAATATTATTCCATCCATCAAGGATATCGCAATTTTGAACGTACATACAATACTTACAACTCTCCTGTAGCCATTACAGGAGGGAAGTTTTCCGTGACTCCTGTATTATTTGAATTCCCTAATACACCTTATAAGGTTGTAGTCACAGAAGCCGATACATATGATTATCCGGGTATGTATATGGAGTATAATCGCGGTGGCGGCATCAGGTCAATGCGTGGTATGTGGGCTAAATATCCGAAAGCAGTAATGGATCCTGATGACTATTATTCTAATCATTTAGTATATGAGCGTGAAGAATATATTGCTCGTACAAATGGTAACCGTACATATCCCTGGCGCGTGATAATAGCTGTGGATGATGATAAATCTCTGCTGAATAATGAATTAGTATATCTTCTTGCCGAACCTTCCCGGATCGAAGACACTTCGTGGATTAAGCCTGGAAAGTCCGCCTGGGAGTGGTGGCATAAAGCTATGTTGGAAGATGTACCTTTTCCTGTCGGAAATAAGAAACTGAGTATTGAATTATACAAATATTATATAGATTGGGCCTCTGAAAATAATATTGAGTATATGACGTTTGATGCCGGTTACGACGAAAGCTGGGTATTGGAACTCTGCAGATATGCAGAACAAAAGAATGTGAAAATAATCTTATGGACATGGGCCAGCAATGTGCGCCAGTCACCAAGTGATTGGATTAAGAAAATGAGAGTTAGAGGTGTAGCTGGTGCTAAGATAGATTTTTTTGAGCGTAACGATCAGGAAGCTATGCGATGGGGATATGAATTTGCACAAAGATTGGCAGATAATAAAATGGTAGCTATATTCCACGGATGCCCTGTGCCGACCGGTCTGAATCGTACATATCCCAATATCCTGAACTTTGAGGCAGTTCGTGGAGCGGAAGATAATTTCTGGAGGAGTATTGTAACGCCTGACTACCATACATTATTCCCCTTTATTCGTTCATTGGCAGGTCCTGAAGATTATACTCCGGGATCTATGCGTAACAAAACAGCAGAAGAATTTTATCCGGTTGATAAAGATAATACCGTGCCTATGAGCATGGGAACCCGTGCGCATGAATTGTCTATGTATGTGATCTTTGATCAGTGGATGGGATATTTGTGTGATTCTCCTACGGAATATAATAAGTTCCCGGATATTTTAGATTTTCTTTCTACTGTTCCTACGGTGTGGGATAAAACTTTACCACTTGATGCACAGCTGGGTAAATATATCCTGATGGCAAAACAAACCGGAAACAACTGGTATTTAGGGGGGATGAGTAACTGGGATGCGCGAAGCATAGAAGTCGATTTTAGCTTTTTATCCCCTGGTGTATCTTATCAGGCACTTATCTTGAAAGACGATCCGGAGTCGGGCACACAACCTACAAAGTATGTATGTGAAACCCGGATTATAACGAAAGATACTAAACTTACATTTGACGTGGCTAAAGGTGGTGGTTTTGCCATCCGCCTTGTAGACCCTTCTCCTAGTAATATCAAAGAAGAACTTTCTGATAATGCAGTCTCGCTTTATATAGACAAATACTCAGGCAAGTTACATGTGGATACCATCACTCCTTTGCAATTTGCCCGGATTTATGATATATCAGGTAATTGCCTGGTGGCTGAGAATTATGGAGCAGAGGTAGAAAATACATCAATAAATATATCCGGTTTGAATCGGGGGACTTATATAGTTAAACTACAAACAAAACAGACGACTTCTTGTCTGAAGTTTATTTATTAATATAATGACTAAAACTTATTGTATCATGAAAACAAATTACTCTTTGAGAAAATCACTTATGCTTGCCATTGTGGCAATAGGTTTCTCTTACTTTCAGATGAATGCACAAACTGTTGTTAATGGTATTGCTTATAATATAATTAATGATGGTGCTGCTGTAGAAGTTGCCCCTTTACCAAGTGGTGAAAGGTATTCAGAAGCTTCAATGACTGTTCCTGCTAGTGTAGAAATTAATGGAACTACATATCCGGTAAAAAGGATCGGGAATGATTCAATGCGTGAGAATCCCAATCTTATTTCTGTAGTTATACCAGAAGGAGTAGAGTCTATTGGTGACGGTGCTTTTGCACAATGTCCGATCATTACGGAAATTGTTCTTCCTTCTTCTGTAAAATCATTAGAACCATGGGCTTTCTATGGCTGTCCTAAACTTAATAAAATAAATATTCCTGCTGGAGTTCCTATGTTGCCACATCACATTTTTGCTGATACAGATTTAAGAACTATGGAATTACCTTCAAGTGTAACAGAGCTGGAATATTGTGCATTTCAAAATGCCAGGAACCTGTCTTCTATTAACTTAGAGAATATAAGGAAGATTGGGGGGTGGTCTTTATATGGTACAGCTATTTCATCAGCAACTATTACTAATGTATTCCAGATTGACAGGGAGGCTTTTAGATTATGTCCAAATCTGGAAAAAGTTGTTCTAAATAGTGTTGTCAGTATCGGAATATGGGCCTTTACAGATTGTACAAGTCTTTCTTATGTAGTTTTAGGTACAATAGAAACAATAGATGAAGGAGCTTTTTCTGGTTGTACTCGTCTTACTTCTCTTACTATTCCCAATACCGTTATCCTAATCCAGAACTGGTCACTTGAAAAGTCTGGCCTCAAAGAGATATTTATCTCCTGGGCAGATCCGGTGAATGAAGTAGCCATAGAAGAAAGTGCTTTTGGAGCTGATGAAGGTAAAATAGATTTTACATGGAAAGTACCCGAAGACCTTAGCGATGTTTACGGCAGCCAGTTCATGGGCTATCCCGTAGAAATTGGTGAACCACCTGTGGGCATCGTTACCGAACAAATCAACTCTAAAAACGTATACTATGCAAACGGCAGTCTTAACCTTACTGATATGGAAGGATATACAGTATCAGTTATCTCATTAGACGGACGTACGATTGCAAGCTTCCGGGTGAACGGGGCAAATGTTCAATTGCCTGTCTCATTAAATTCAGGTATCTATCTGTTGAATGCAAATAACGGAAATAATAGATCAGCAGTTAAATTTGCTGTGAAATGATGCTCATTCCTATCGGAAATGACTCAAAAGTGTATCTCTTATCCCGGGCTTGCCCGGGATTATTATTCCCTTATTCCCAATCCCCGTTTTATGTCTACAACAACCTCCCAAATACTCGCTAATCTTCACGGACAGCCTATTCTCTTATTCCGTTTACAAAATAAAACAGGTTCGTATATTGAGATAACCAACTACGGCGCCACTCTTATTTCTATAGTCGTACCTGATTCTAAAGGAGATTTCGGCAATATCGTTCTTGCATACGATAATATTGAGTCTTATTTTTCTGATAACTCTTATTTAGGTAGCACCATTGGCCGGTTTGCCAATAGAATAGCAAACGCCCGGTTTTCACTGAACGGGAAAACCTGTCTTCTAGAAAAGAATGATGGAGAGAATACCAATCATGGAGGGTTCTCCGGTTGGCATAAGAAAATATGGGATTGGGAAGAAATCCCTTCCGGTATTCGTTTCACCTGCTTTTCTGCGGATGGAGAAGGTGGATATCCGGGTAATGTGAAAGTGGCTGTAGACTATATATTTGATGAAAATAATACCCTTCGGATAAAATATACCGGGATTACTGATGCCCCTACTTACCTTAATCTAACCAACCATACCTACTTCAACCTTTCAGGTGATTACACTTCCATTCTCGATCATCAATTACATATACCTTTCACAGAAATACTGGAAACAACTTCTGATTTTATTCCTACCGGCAAATATGTAAATGTAAAAGATACCCCTTTTGATTTTACTTCTATGCATAGCATCAGCGATTATTTTTATGAAGAAAATCAACAATTAAAATGGAACAGGGGTTATAACCATTGCTATGTGCTAAAGAAAAAATCTTCCTCGAAGATACAACTAGCCGCTCGCTTAAGCCATCCAGCTTCAGGAAGGAGATTGGATGTTGAAACCAATCTTCCGGGCATGCTTTTATATACCGCAGGTTATCTCGAATCAAAATCCCCGGCAAAGAATAAGGAACCCTTATCTCCCAATACCGGTGTTTGTTTTGAAACCCAGTTTTTCCCCGATACACCTTCTCATACACATTTTCCCTCTTGCCTCTTAAATCCCGGAGAAGAATATAATTACGAAACAACATATCATCTTGAAGTTGATAAGTATTAAGTAATTGACGATTAAATATATTTATATATGTTTAACTGGTAATTCTTTACAAACTAGCAGAATAAGTAGTTTTTCCTACATTGGAACGGATTTGTATGCTGATATTCTCGTCATATTTCTATTGTAACAGTGATTAGTAATCTTGACTACTCTCGTCAATCGTCCTGACTACTCAAGTTACCCGTCGAGACTACTTAAGTGCAGGTAACCAGACTACTTAAGACGATCATCCTGACTACTCTGGATACCCAACGAGAGTAGTCAGGATTACATATCATGTATAAAAGTGAAAGGGTATGCTATTTGATTTTGCAGATGTTATATTGTTAAGTATTTAATAGTGAGGATGTAATAGGGGAAGTAAGTAATATGAGTATATAGAATGGAATACAAATATAATAAATAAATTTATATGGGTCGGACGCAATTGTTAAATCCCGGAATATAGGATTATTCTTTATCCCTTTTTCTCCTCCCGGTATTCCGATGGTGACATTCCCATAAATTTAGTAAATGCCCGGGAGAAATAAAAAGGATCATCAAACCCGATGAGAGGGCTTATTTGGTTTACCTTCATATTGGTAAAATCCAGATAATGACAAGCTTGCTGGAAACGCAGGTGTGAGAGATAGCGTAATGGAGAATATCCGGTTTTCTTCTGGAATAAATTAGCGAAGTAAGACTCAGACAATCCTATTGAATTGGCAATTTCAGCCAGACTCAACTTTCTTCCCATGTTTTCACGCATGAAGTGTATAGACTGGTCGATGATATCTTTCTGTTCATAAGTGTTCGGGTTACTTTCTCTGTATACACCTACGAACTTCATCGAACCAAGAAAGTGGAAAAGGCTGGTAGTCGCATAGAGTAAGTAATTCTTATCATACCCCCTGCTTATGGAAGTATATATTTCTTCAAACAGAGTCAACCGTTCTCCTATTCTGGAGTTGGAGTTAGGAGAAATATCCAAAGGGCGGTCAAACCCTTTACTGAAAAAACCGGCTTTCTCTCCATTGAAGTGCATCCAGTAAATAGTCCATGGATTTTTAGTATTACTTCCGTATGCATGAGCCTTATGTTCGGGTAAGATAAAGAACTGGTTCCGGTATACAGTGTGTTTCCTATCATCCAGTGTAAACCACCCTTCTCCCTCTACACAGTAGATGAGTATGTACTCGTTTGCCTCTTTTTTCGAACGTTCCCTGTAGTGGAAGTTAGCCCGCGGATAGTAGCCGATATCAGTGATATAAAGCTCTTTTCCCAACACATCTTTTTTGAGTTCCTCAACAATAAAAGAGGGGAGGACAATGGCCCGCTCACCCCGGAATCCATTTTTTATTTTCGGCATGTCTTTCTGGTATTTTTATTTCAAGACAAATATAGTTTATTTATATGAAGTAGTTATTAAAGTAGTTAGAGTAGTTAAGTAGTCAAGTAGTTAGGGGAGTCGAGTAGGTCAATTAGGTAGAGTGTTAAAGTCAGGTCGTAGCTACTTTAACTTCTTAACTACTTTGACTACTTAACTACTTTAACTTCTTAACTACTTTGACTACTTAACTACTAATATAGCTCCTAGTAAAAAAGTGGAATAGTCCATGCCAATATATGTATAATCTATTTTGGGAGAGTATGTAAAAAACTTCCTTTGCAAAAAGATTTCAATAAGTATAAAGTATGAAGACACAATCGAATTCTTATCTTTTCTTAATCGCATTAATCTCCGCTATGGGAGGTTTGCTTTTCGGCTATGATTGGGTAGTAATAGGAGGGGCAAAACCCTTTTACGAACAATACTTTGGAATATCCGGCAATCCGGTTTTACAAGGCTGGGCCATGAGTAGCGCGTTGATAGGTTGCCTGGTTGGAGCCCTTTCGGCAGGAAAATTGAGTGACCGCTTAGGACGTAAACCTATACTAATACTCGCAGCAGGACTTTTTATCTGTACTTCCATAGGTACGGGAGCCGCTAATAATTTTACTTTGTTTAATGTGTTCCGGTTGATCGGAGGTTTTGCTATCGGCATTGCATCCAATCTTTCGCCTATGTATATTGCAGAAATCGCACCGGCACATCTTAGGGGACGTTTTGTCTCCATCAATCAGTTAACTGTTGTGCTGGGCATCCTGTCGGCCCAGATTGTAAATTGGCAGATAGCGGAGCCCGTTCCGGTAGATGCAACGCCGGAGTTCATATGCCTTTCCTGGAATGGACAAATTGGATGGAGATGGATGTTTTGGGCTATGACAATACCATCTGCTTTATTTTTTATGCTGGGGTTTATTTTACCAGAAAGTCCCCGATGGCTGGCTTCTGTGGGAAAGAAAGAAGCAGCTTTCAGGATATTCTCACGGATGGGAGGAGAAAGCCATGCCAAAGCAGAGCTGCAAGCTATAGCAGAAGCTTCACAGGATAAAATTAAACAAGGAGGCTTTCGCCAGCTCTTACATCCTTCTATGCGTAAAGTCTTGATAATAGGAATTGTAATGGCTGTTTTACAACAATGGTGTGGTATAAATGTAATATTTAACTACGCTCAGGAGATATTTATGGCTGCTGGTTATGGAGTATCTGATGTGTTAATGAATATTGTAGTAACAGGCATCACCAATGTAATATTTACTATCCTTGCCATGTTTGTAGTAGACCGTTGGGGACGTAAAGTCCTGGCGTTGATCGGTGCTTTTGGGCTGACTATAATCTATGCCTGCATGGGAGCAGCTTATTACTTCAATTTTACAGGAATAATTCTGTTGGTAATTGTTGTTCTGGCCATTGCCTGCTATGCTATGACACTGGCTACGGTGATGTGGGTAATCGTTTCCGAGATATTCCCGAACCATGTGCGTGGTGTGGCCATGTCCGTGTGTACTTTCGCTTTATGGGCAGCCTGTTTTATATTAACTTATACATTCCCCTTACTAAACAAAGGATTGGGTGCGGCAGGAACATTCTGGCTGTATGGTGTCATTTGCTTGTTGGGAGGATTCTTTATCTGGAAAAAATTGCCGGAAACAAAAGGGAAGAGCCTGGAAGAGCTTGAGAAAGAGTTGATTAAATAATAATGTGTGTCTTTGTTGGGGTTGTCCAAAAAGTCCAAGTGTTCTTTGAGTTGGTTACAGATTATAAGTTATGTCGCAGGGCTCAACCGGAACGGTTGTTAATCTTGGTAGCCCGTAGCTTTAGCTTCGGGGCAGCAAGTTGATGCACCCAATAGTATGCTGAAAGTATGCTATCTTGTTAGTAATCAATATATTATCAAGTATTGCATACCTTCGGCACGCTCCTGACCGGGACGCTTCGTCCCCGATGCTAAAGCTACGGGCTACCGAGATTAACAACCGTTCCGGTTGAGCCCTGCGGTATACTTACAATTTGTAACTTGCAAACTTTACCAAAAAACTTTTTGGAAACTCCCTTCTTCCTGAAATAATTCTGTCTCAATATACCATCAATTAATTATCTGACTATTAAATAACCGGGGCAGATACTTTGTCCAATAAATACGATATTATAATGGAAAAAATAACTGAATATCTGATTAAAAGCACTGTTAATGCAAGTGAAGTCCGTGCCTGGGAAGAAGACGTTTTTCTTCCTACCTATGAAACCGGAAAAGAAGAAAAAAATCCTATATTCCTTGAAAAGCGTGTATATCAAGGAAGCAGTGGTTCCGTATACCCTTATCCCGTAGTTGAAAAGATATACGATACAAAGGTTGACAAGCAATATCACGCAATTTTTATTGAGAATGAATATATTAAGGTAATGATCCTTCCAGAATTGGGAGGACGTATCCATATGGCCTATGATAAAATAAAAGAGCGTCATTTCGTTTACTATAACCAGGTAATAAAGCCTGCTTTAGTGGGCCTCACAGGCCCTTGGATTTCAGGGGGAATAGAATTTAATTGGCCTCAGCATCACCGGCCTTCTACCTTCCTGCCTACCGACTTTTTTATAGAAGAACATCCGGATGGTAGCAAAACCATCTGGTGCAACGAAGTAGAGCGAATGTTTCGCACTAAAGGAATGCAAGGATTTACCCTTTATCCAGGAAAAGCTTATATAGAAATAAAGGTAAAAGTATATAATCGTACTTCTTTCCCTCAAACATTTCTATGGTGGGCCAATCCTGCTGTGGTAGTTAATGAGCACTATCATTCTGTATTTCCACCTGATGTACATGCCGTGTTTGATCATGGAAAACGTGATGTTTCTTCTTTTCCTATTGCTACCGGAGTCTATTATAAACAGGATTATTCCGCAGGAGTAGATATTTCTAAATATAAAAATATTCCCGTTCCTACATCTTATATGGCAATCAAATCAAAATTTGATTTTGTAGGAGGATATGAGGAGAATGTAAAAGGAGGATTGCTCCATGTTGCTAATCATCATGTATCACCTGGTAAAAAACAATGGACATGGGGCTGTGGAGATTTTGGTGTAGCATGGGACAGGAATCTGACAGATGAAGACGGACCATACATCGAATTAATGACGGGTGTTTACACAGATAATCAACCGGACTTTACATGGCTACAGCCTTATGAAGAAAAATCGTGGGTTCAATATTTTATGCCGTATAGTGAAGTTGGTTATGTAAAGAATGCAACTAAAGATGCTATTCTCAATATTGAAATAAATGATGGTAAGGGAAGAGTAATACTATATACGACCGGAAAAAATAACGGGCTTCGTATTATCGTAAAAGATACCTCAACTCATACACTTCTTTTTGACCAAACAGCATGTATATCTCCAGCCGAACCTTTCATTGCAACTTTTCCTGTCGGTAATGCACTGTCGGAAAACATATTTGTAGATATAAAGAATGGAAATAATAAAACAATCCTTTCTTATCAGGCTGATAAACCGGAAATAAAACCTGTACCCGACCCGGCAAAAGCAGCAAAAGACCCGAAAGATATTGCATCTATGGAACAACTTTTCCTTACCGGATTGCATTTGGAACAATATCGTCATGCAACTTACAATCCGATGGACTACTACCAAGAGGCTTTAAGACGAGAGCCGGGTGATGTAAGATGTAATAATGCTATGGGATTACTTTTGATGCGGAAAGGGCGGTTTGCACAGGCCGAACCCTATTTCAGGAAAGCTGTGGAAACACTGACCGAAAGAAATCCTAACCCTTATGATGGAGAACCCTACTATAACCTCGGCTGGAGTTGTAAAATGCAGGATAAACTTGATGAAGCCTACGAGGCTTTCTTTAAATCTGCCTGGAGTGCTGCCTGGCAGGATGCAGCCTATTATGCTTTGGCGCAAATAGATAGTATTCGTGGAGATTTGCAGGGAGCATTAGACAGAGTCAATCGTTCTCTCATCCGTAATTGGCACAATCATAAAGCCAGACAGCTGAAAGCATCTGTCTTACGTAAGTTAGGACATAAAGAAGAAGCCTTGAAATTGATTGAAGAATCTATTGTAATAGATCGTTTCAATATGGGGTGTCGTTTTGAACATTATCTTCTTACAAAGGATACTAAGATATTTGAAGAATTAAAATCTTTTATGAGAAACTGGTCTCATGGATATATAGAATATACCTTGGACTTTGCTGCTGCAGGTATGTACAATGAAGCTATTGAGTTAATGAACTGCTATCTTCTTTCAAATAAAAACGCATATCCGATGGCTTATTATGCAATGGGATATTTTTATTCACAAAAAGGAGAAAGAGATGAAGCAATACGTTATTACAACGAAGCAGAAAAGGCAGATCATTCCTATTGCTTTCCAAACCGATTAGAAGAAGTACTTATATTGCAAGATACTATAAAGATTAATAAAGAAAGATGTACAAAAGCTGCTTATGCATTAGGAAACTTTTGGTATGCAAACCGTCAGTATGATAATGCTATATTTTGTTGGGAGCTATCTGCTAAGCTGGATCCTGCTTTTCCAACCGTATGGAGAAACCTTTCATTAGCCTATTATAATAAACAAAATAATAAAGAGAAAGCACTTGAAGCTTTGGAAAAAGCATATAGTCTGGATGAGAGCGATTCACGTATTCTTATGGAACTGGATCAACTGTATAAAAGGATTGGGTACGCACCCGGGAAGCGATTGGCATTTCTTGAAAAACATTTGCCGCAAGTGTTAGAACGTGACGATCTTTTGATAGAACGCATAACACTTTACAATCAACTTGGAAGATATCAGGAAGCAAAAGAACTTATCAGTCAGTTTAAATTTCATCCATGGGAAGGAGGAGAAGGTAAGATCACAGGTCAATATGTAATTTGCCGTATGGAACTAGCTAAAAATGCAATCAACGAGAAACGATTCTCAGAAGCACTTGCCCTTCTTAAAGAAACAGATAAATATCCGGAGAATCTCGGAGAAGGTAAATTGTCAAATGCGGAAGAAAATGATATCTGGTATTATAAGGGTGTAGCTTATCGCGGTTTAGGCGATGACGAAAATGCGGTGAGGTGTTTTGCCGAAGCTACTATTGGTTCTTCCGAACCTCAACAGGCATTTTATTATAATGATCAGCAACCGGATAAAATATTTTACCAGGGTTTAGCATGGCGTGCTTTGGGAGAAGAAGATAAGGCACGCAGTCGCTTCAATAAATTAATCAATCATGGTGAAAAACATCTTTTTGATAATTGTCGTATCGACTATTTTGCCGTCTCTCTACCTGATCTGGCTATATGGGAAGATGATTTGGATAAAAGAAACCGGATACACTGTAATTATGTAATGGGATTGGGCTACCTCGGATTAAATGATACTGAAAAAGCTATAGAATTCTTAAATAAAGTAATTGACCTGGATATAAATCACCAGGGAGGGCAAATTCATCTTAATATGTGCCAGTCATGAAAAAAACATTCATTTTAAACTGTATATCTTTAGTTTTGATCAGTTTTTGTATAAGTTGTAATAGTCAGTATAAAACAACTTTCAAGTTATCTTCACCGGATAATAAGCTTACTCTGCAAATTAATGCCGATTCTTTGTTAACTTATGCTTTAAAGCAAGAAGGAAAATTTATAGTGAATCCCTCAAATATTGGAATGAGATTATTAGATGGAGATATTTGGGGAGAAAATATGAAAATAACAGGGAAATCAGAAAAAGCTGTTAATGAAAAAGTGTACCCCATTGTAGGGAAGAATAAAGAATTAATTGACCACTACAACGAATTGACTCTTACTTTTGATAGAGGCTATTCTATTATATTCCGTCTATACAATGAAGGAATGGCATACCGGTTTTGCGGAAATAGGGAGCCGGGAGACTCACTTATTATATCTTCAGAAAATGCATCATTTAACTTAAATGAAAATCCATCGGTAGTTCTTCCTGAGACTGATAACTTCACAGCATGGGAACTGAGTCATGTGAACTATAACGGCATTGCTGACATTCAAGATGGAAAGTATGGCATTACTCCGACTATTTTTGATAATAAAATGCAAGATATCCGTATTGTAATAGCAGAGTCTGATCTTCATAATTATCCGGGTATGTACTTGCGTAAACAGGATAATATGATGAAAGGGTACTGGGCTGCTTATCCTAAAAAGATAGAGATGGGAAGCTGGGGAAATTTCATTACTGTAGCAAAAGAGCGAGAAGATTATTTGGCCCGCACTGCCGGAGATCATCACTTCCCTTGGCGTATCATAATTGTAGCGGAAGAAGATAAAGATCTGTTGACAAACGAAATGATCTACCTATTAGCTAAACCCCAACAAATAAAGGATACTGACTGGATACGGCCCGGCAAAGCGACATGGGAATGGTGGCATTGTGCTATTCTAGAAGACGCACCCTTCCCATCCGGTCCCGGTAAGCTTTCAACTGAATTATATAAATACTATATTGATTTTGCAGCAGAGAATAATATTGAGTATTTGCTGGTTGATGCAGGATGGAGCAATGTGTTTGATCATTCAAAACTTAACGAAAATATAGATATAAAGGAAGTAATTCGTTATGGAAATGAAAAAAATGTAGGGGTATGGCTCTGGACTGTAGCAGCTACATTATTTCAAAATCCGCATTGCTATTTAGATTCTATAAGTAAATGGGGAGCAGTGGGGGTGAAGATAGATTTTTTTGACCGTGATGATGCACAGATTATGCCAGAATATGAGAATCTGGCGAAGGCATGTGCTGAACGTCGTTTAATGGTTGATTTCCATGGATGCAGCAAACCGACAGGACTTAACCGGGCATATCCTAATATCTTAACATACGAAGCAGTACGGGGAGCCGAATGTACAAAATGGGATACTTCCACCAATCCGGATTATCAACTACAATTTATATTTAGCCGCATGCTGGCAGGCCCTATAGATTATACACCCGGTTCTATGCGCAATGCAACAAGAGAAGTGTTTAAACCCGTTGATCCCGGATTGCCAAGTACTTTGGGTACACGCAGCCATGATCTGGCACTTTTTATTATCTTGGATTCTTATTTTACTATGTTGGCAGACTCACCTGATGAATACCGCAAATATCCTGATATCTTAGACTATTTATCTAGAGTTCCGGTAACGTGGGATAAAACAATTCCTTTGAAAGCAAAACTTAATGAATATGCTGTTATTGCGAAACAAAAAGAAAACGTATGGTATGTAGGAGGAGTGAATGCCTGGGGTAAAAGGCAAGTTCCATTTGATTTAACTTTTCTCAAAGATAATAAGCAATATGTAGCTGAAATATTCAGGGATACTGAGGAGAGTAATGTGAATGCTAATTTATATGAGCATCTGACTTTCGATGTCAAAGCAGAACAAACCATTCAAATGAATATGGCATCGGGTGGAGGATTTGTGATGATAATTAGAGAGAAATAGTAAGCAGGGATTCAGTATTTATTCTGAAATAATATTGTAAGAATGCCCATGTCATCCCGGACTTGATCCGGGATCTCTCGTAAAAATGGTTTAACAAAAACGTTTTAGCCGTGTCTCGGGATAGAAGATAGCCCTTGTTATATTCAGGTTAAAATTCATTTTGTGAAAGTATTTGCATATCAAACGGCACATTCTCTGTACCACTCTCCCAGGAATTATTAAATTCTGATTTTGGATTTATGATAAATACCTGTCTGATATATTTTCTTAACTTTTTCGTTAGATTTTCTTTATCCTCGAAAAATCCTACCAGATGCATTTCATCTCTCTCCTGATCGTAGTTTAGTTGTTTCCATACATACAATAGATAATAAATTCTATCCTCAGTATAAGTGCATTTAAAGGAATTAGCAAAAAGCAGTTTCCCTTTTTCATAACAAAAAATATCTATTGAATTATTACTGATGTATACATACATCTTTTTGCTATTTCCTAAACGGCTTTTAGTTGAAAAGTATTCTATCAGTAAACTGGATTGCGAATGAAAATTAATTTCAGGAAAGATTTCTTTAAACTGCTGATAAATACTTTTATCTATACTAAAAGCCACTATCATATCAGTTTTATAAAGAGTATTATAAAGAATTTTTTCATTATCCTGATGCTGCTGATTATACTGATAGAAGTCCTCACCAGATTCTTCTTCAAATAATTCATTAGGGATAAGGGTAAACCGGTTACCAACCTGCAAAAGGTTAACCCTTTTGAAAGAATAATTTAAAGCACTATTTCTTTGTATCATCTCTTTCACGTTTACCGCCAATGAAAAGGATGGATTTATAAGAACAGGGATAAAGTAGAATTGATTATCAAGAGGATTATAGATAGAAAAAGAAAATCCATCCGTACTCAGACGGATGGATAATGTATATTGTTCAGATTTACTGAAGTCTATTTTTTCAGTAATTGTTTTATCAGACATGTATTCGTATTAAACAAATATTATTCCCAGTTTCCTGCGTTGTTATTTGGAGTTTCAATTGAACCTACCTGCAGACCAGGATATCTGCCTAATTTACCTGCGTAATCTTTAAGGTTTACAATTTCCTGACGGTTAAGTCCTCTTAAATACACTTCGTAAGGAGTTTTTGCTTCAAATAAGTAGATTGGAGCTCCGGATTTTGTAGTATCGTTTTTTGTATACATTTCAAATTGAGCACCGTTACCAAATGGTACATATCTCAAAGAATCTGCTACAAATCCTCTTGGATAAATTGTATCCAATACGCTTACCCACATAGTATCACGTTTGAAGTTCATTAATCCTTCTTTTTCTACTTCTTTCCAGTTACCGGTTTTTTTAGCTTTGTTGATCATAGCCATAGCTTTTCTTTCAGTAAGACCGTTTTCAAGCTGTGCATCTGTGAGTACTCCTTCTTTAGCAACGAAAGGAAGTTTCTGTGTTTTTACAAAATTGATAAGTGTATCAAAGCTCTGTGTATATTTACCTTGGTTTAGGTTACGATATTCCAACTGAGCTTTACGTATATCAATCAGGCGTGCAACAACTTTTGCATCTCTTGCTTTTTTCTGTTCTTCAAACTCGATAGGTCCCATGATACTGCCATAGCATATGTAGACCAGAGCAAGTACGCAAATGCCTAAAATGACATTAATAACTGTTTTCATGATAATATTATTTTTTTTAGTTTATATTCGTAGCGCAAAAATAAAATAAATAAATCTATTTAACGAAAGTTCATTGACTTTTTAAAGTATAAAAAATGATAAATAACTTTTTAGAGCAACAAATTAAAGAAAATTTCTCCTATAAACCAACTTTGGAACAGGAAAAAGCGATAAAATCTATTTCCGGGTTTCTTCTTTCCAAGGCTGATGATTCTATATTTCTTCTGCGGGGATTTGCAGGAACCGGAAAAACTTCATTAATCGGAGCTTTAGTAAAGACAATGGATAAATTAGGGCAAAAGTCTGTTTTGCTTGCTCCTACCGGACGTGCCGCAAAGGTTTTCTCTTTATATGCGGGCCATCCGGCATATACCATTCATCGGAAAATTTATCGTCAAAAAGCTTACTCAAATGAGATGACAAACTTCTCTGTTAGTGATAATCTATATTCTCATACTTTATTTATAGTTGATGAGGCTTCAATGATTGCAAACGATGGATTTGCAGGATATGGTTTCGGAACTGGCAGGCTACTTGATGATCTTATTCAATTTGTTTATTCCGGAACAAATTGCCGTCTACTATTAATGGGAGATACTGCGCAGCTTCCTCCTGTAGGGGAAGAGAATAGTCCTGCATTATCAACAGAGATATTAAAAGGATATGGGTTAAAAGTAATTGAGATAGTTTTAACTCAGGTTGTTCGTCAGCTTAAGGATTCAGGTGTATTATGGAATGCAACAAAACTACGGCAAATTATTGCTAAAGGAAATAATAGTATGTTACCTAAAATAAAATTAAAAGGGTTTGCCGATATCCGTCTTCTTTCTGGGGATGAACTTATTGAAACTTTAAATTCTTGTTATGATGAGGTCGGTATGGACGATACTATAGTAATTTGTCGTTCCAATAAGCGCGCCAATATATATAATAATGGAATAAGGAATATGATATTGTACCGGGAAGAAGAATTAAATACCGGTGATTTACTTTTAATTGCTAAAAACAATTATTATTGGACGGAAGGTAACAAAGATATTGATTTTATAGCTAATGGAGATATTGCTGCTGTCCGGCGTGTAAGAAGAAGCCGGGAGATGTATGGGTTTCGTTTTGCAGATGTCACTTTGTCTTTTCCGGATTATGATGATTATGAATTAGATGTTACCATTTTATTGGATACTCTTCAGAGTGATTATCCAGCCCTTTCAAAAGAACAAAATGACAATCTGTTTTATTCTGTTTTAGAAGATTATGCAGATATTTCTACTAAACGTGAGCAGATGAAAAAAATGAAAGTAGATATTTATTATAATGCTCTTCAGGTTAAATATGCCTATGCAGTTACTGGTCATAAAGCTCAGGGTGGACAGTGGAAAAGGGTTTTTTTGGACCAGGGTTATGTTACGGAAGAGAATATTACTTCAGACTACTATCGCTGGCTATATACAGCTTTTACCCGAACCACAGAAATTCTCTATCTCATTAATTATCCGGTTAGTCAGATAGAGTAATCAAAGATTCGTTTAATAATAATCTTAATGGTAGAATACCTTTCCTTTACAAAGATTATTTAAATAATATATCTTAAAATGGAAGGTGTGTAATCTTTAATTGATTTTCTTGTAAATCTATTTTTATCTAAGAATAATATCTATTTCTTACTGTTTATTAATTTAGTTTATATACGAAAAAAGCTTGATTTCCATTTTCTATGATCACTTGCTGAATTTTAAATACCAAGCTTATTTATTTTTAATGATGTTGCTTTTTTGAGTAAGATCTGCTATTATTTTTTATTGTTAAAATGCAGGTTATTAGTTAATTGTAATATTTTTCTAGTATTAAATTTTGTTTTCTTATTTATTTTGATGATTATTTATAACTTTGTGCTATGAAAACAGTTTTTGTAAGGAACTTTGTTTAGTGTTTATTATACTTTTGGTTAGCCATAATGTTTTACATTTTATAAAGTAGACTCTTTTGAGGGGGTATAGAAAGAGTTCTCTTTTATTTAGTTGTTGAGAGGTTATTTACAGTGATATGAAGGAAGAAAAAGAAATTACTTTGTTTGTGTTAGGAGTCGAAAAAGAAATTAAAGGCCGTTATTTAGCAAAAGTTTTACGTACTCAATACGGAATTGAGTCTGTGAATTTTGATTTTGCAAGTCGTTTATTAAGAATAACTTATGATCCGGTATTGACAAATATTAATAAGATAAAGAGTTTCACCTACTTTAGTGAATGTGCTTTTATCTCTGAAGAAGAAGAGATTAAAAAACATACATTGTTATTAAAGAAAAGGTTATTTCTGGAAAAAATAATGCGCTTTGCTGTATTTCTTTGGATATGTATGTTTTTATGTCTTATTATAAAAGAATTAATAGATAAATCCGAAGGTACATACATAATATATACCGGTTTAAGCCTGGTATCCGTATTATTGATCGGGGTTTACTACTTAAAACGAAAAATCACTCGTAGAGAAGGACACAATAAATTTGAAATTGACTAATTCTAAAAAAACCGCTACAACAAATAGAAATAGCGGTTTTTTAGCTCTGGTCTTAGACCTTATTTATATCCTGCTATTTCGATCACTTTTTCAATAGCTTCATTTAATCCCTCCGGGTTTTTACCGCCAGCCGTAGCAAAATGCGGCTGTCCGCCACCACCACCTTGAATTAGCTTTGCTGCCTCCCGTACAATTTGGCCGGCATTTAATCCTTCTTTTACCAGATTGTCTGAGATCATTACAGTAAGCAATGGCTTGTTATTATCTAAAGTTCCTGCTACAAAGAATATATTTTCCTGGATTTCACTTCTTAACTGAAATGCTATATTTTTAATCGTTTCAGCAGGTAGCAGCATTTTTGCTTTAATTAATTTAATGCCATTGATGTCAACCGCCCCTTTTAATAATCTTTCTTTTATCTCTCCTGCCTTTTCTTTCATGTAATCTTCTACTTGTTTTTTAAGATCGGCATTTTCCTCTAAATATTTGGCGATAGTAGTTTTCAGATCAGGAGTATTATTAAATAGTCCTCTTACTTCGTTTAAAGAATCCTGTACAGTGTCAATAAGCTCTTCAACCTTTTTGCCGGTAACAGCTTCAATTCGGCGTATTCCGGCTGCAATAGAGCTCTCTGAGACAATTTTTATCATTCCAATTTGTCCGGTAGCTTTTACATGTGTTCCTCCGCAAAATTCTATAGAAGGACCAAATTGGACAACACGCACTTCTTCGCCGTATTTTTCTCCAAACAGGGCTATTGCTCCCATCTCCTTTGCCTTTTCGATAGGGATTTGACGGAATTCCGTTAAAGAAATATTCTCACGTATACGGGCATTTACCAGATGCTCTACTTTGCGGATCTCTTCATTTGTCATCTTCTGGAAATGAGAAAAATCAAAACGTAATGAAGAAGGACCTACCAAAGAACCTTTTTGTTCTACATGTTCTCCTAATACTTCTCTTAAAGCAGTATCCAGAAGGTGGGTCGCAGAGTGATTAGCGGCAGTAGCTGCCCGCTTTTCTGTGTCTACACACGCCATCATTGGTACATCCGGATGTTTTGGTAATTCTTTAGTGATATGTATTGAAAGATTATTTTCTTTCTTCGTATCAATTATTTCAATGGTTTCAAACTCACTGACAATAACACCTGAATCTCCAACTTGCCCACCACTTTCTGCATAAAAAGGTGTATTATCTAATACAATTTGAAAAAGAGTCTGGTTTTTTTGTTTAACTTGACGATAACGGAGGATAGATACTTCATATTCAGTATAATCATACCCGACGAAGTTGCTAGTACCCTCTTTTAAAATAGTCCAGTCACTGGCTTCAACTACAGCTGCATTACGGGCACGCTCTTTTTGCTTTTGCATTTCAGCATTGAATTCTTCAATATCCAAACTAAGATTGTTCTCTCTTAATATCAACTCGGTTAAATCCAAGGGGAACCCAAATGTATCATATAGAGTGAAAGCATCTTTTCCACTAATAGTCGTTTTTCCTGCTGATTTGGTATCAGACATCACTTTTTCAAGAAGGCGTATTCCTGTTTCCAATGTACGCAAAAAAGACTCTTCTTCTTCTTTAAGCACTTTCTGTATGAGGTCTTTCTGAGAAACCAGTTCCGGATATGCCTCTCCCATACTTTCAATAAGAACAGGTATCAGTTTATACATAAATGCCTCTTTCTGATGAAGGAATGTATAGCCGTAGCGAACCGCGCGACGCAATATGCGGCGAATCACATATCCGGCTTTAGCATTGGAAGGCAGCTGGCCATCAGTAATTGAGAAGGCAATAGTACGGATATGGTCGGCAATTACACGCATAGCTATATCTGTCTCCGGGTCTTTGCCATATTCTGTTTTTGTTATTTTACCAATTTCTTTAATAATTGGCTGGAATACATCTGTATCATAATTGGATGTTTTCCCCTGAAGTGCCATGCAGAGGCGTTCAAATCCCATACCTGTATCAATAACCCTGGCAGGAAGACCTTCAAGGCTACCATCCGTTTTGCGGTTATATTGCATAAAAACCAGATTCCATATTTCAATAACCTGGGGGTGTGACTGGTTTACTAAAGTAAGCCCATCTACCTCGGCCCTTTCATTCTCACTTCTTAAGTCGATGTGAATTTCAGAGCATGGGCCACAAGGACCTGTATCCCCCATTTCCCAGAAATTATCTTTACGGCTTCCGTTTATTATTCTTTCTTTAGGCAGATATCTTTCCCAAATACCGGCAGCTTCATTGTCTCTTTCGAGGTTTTCTTTAGGGCTACCTTCAAAGACGGTTGCATATAATCTTTCAGGATTTAGTTTAAGAACATCCACCAGATATTCCCATGCCCATGAGATAGCCTCTTCTTTGAAATAATCTCCAAAAGACCAATTGCCGAGCATCTCAAACATTGTATGATGATATGTATCGTGCCCTACTTCTTCTAAATCATTGTGTTTACCACTTACACGCAAACATTTTTGTGAATCGGCCACTCGCTTATATTTTGCGGGCTGGTTTCCTAAAATGATATCTTTAAACTGATTCATACCTGCATTGGTAAACATCAATGTAGGATCATCTTTTATCACCATAGGAGCCGAGGGCACAATTTGGTGTCCTTTTGATTCAAAAAACTTCTTGAATGATTCTCTTGTTTCTTTTGATGTCAACATATCCATGTAGTAATGTTCAAGTTAATATTCTAAAAAAGCGTTTGCAAAGATAGGTTGTTTTTGTTACTTTTGCCTCCATTGTTATGCAAAATATTCAGACTTTCTGCATGAAAAAACGCTAAAAATAAGCAAAATGCGTAAGGTATATTACATTTATAATCCTAAAACACATACATATGATAGGATATATCCTACTTTTCGCCAGCGATTTTTAGGTATACTGAGAACCTTGTCTATAGCAATAACTCTTGGTGCCGGCTTTTTCATATTGTTTTTCTTTATTTTGGGTTTTCCCTCAGAAAGGCAACTTCGTATAGAGAATTCCCGTATGTCGGCACAATATAGTTTACTCTCTAAACGGCTCGATCAGGCTTTAAATGTTTTGGAAGATATACAGGAACGTGATGATAATCTTTACCGGGTTATGTTTATGGCTGAACCCATTCCTGATGCTATTCGTAAAGCTGGTTATGGTGGTACAAATCGTTATGAACATCTGATGGATATGGCAAATGCCGAGCTTGTTGTAAATACCACTCACAAGCTCGATATGCTTAGTCGTCAGCTTTACATACAGTCCAATTCTTTTGATGAGCTGGTAAATATGTGTAAGAATCATGATGAAATGTTGAAATGCCTTCCTGCTATTCAACCGGTATCAAATAAAAATCTTCGTCAGACAGCTTCCGGGTATGGTTATCGATTGGATCCAATTTATAATACGTCCAAATTTCATAGTGGTATGGATTTTTCTGCACCTCCGGGTACCGATGTCTATGCTACTGGCGATGGAGTCGTTGTAAAAATGGGTTGGCAAACCGGGTATGGCAATACAATTGAGATAGATCATGGATTTGGTTATATAACCGTATATGCCCATTTAAAGGATTTTCGCACTAAATTAGGAAAGAAGGTTGTGCGGGGAGAAGTAATCGGAGGAGTTGGTAATTCCGGAAGAAGTACAGGTCCGCATTTACACTATGAAGTACACGTAAAAGGTAAACCGGTAAATCCTATTAACTATTATTTTATGGATTTGAGTGCGGAAGATTATGAAAGGATGATCCAGCTTGCTGCGAATCATGGCAAGGTATTTGATTAAAATCTTCAATATATAAATTTATTAAGATGGCCTATAAATCTCAAAAAGAGCTCAAATTATTCTATTCTATTAGTGAGGTGGCAAAGATGTTTGATGTAAAAGAGTCTCTTTTACGTTATTGGGAGAAAGAATTTCCGGGCTTTCTTACTCCTCAAAAGAGCCCTAAAGGTATTCGCCAGTACAAAAAGGAGGATTTAGACGATATCCGCTTAATCTATCACTTGGTAAAGGAAAGAGGAATGACACTTCCGGGTGCACGTCAGAAACTGAAAGCAAGCAAAGAAAATGTCATTCAGACAGTGGATGTCATTAATCGTTTAAAAGCGATTAAAGAAGAACTGTTACTTATGAAAAAAGAGCTTGATACGTTGTAAGTATCTTATGGACTTTACCCGTTGCTAATTTAGGGGATATAGAATTCAACTTTCCCACATTTGGGGCAAACATATATATCAAAGCTTTCTTTATTAACCAATAACTCAAACAAATTTCCAAGAACTCCAACTCTTTTACCTTCGTGGAAGTTGTAATTGCCTGAATATAAAAGTTTGGTGTTACAGCGAAGACAGTCTATGCTTTTATGGTTTTGTTCTATTTCTTCCGGCTTGATAACTTGCTTTTCGGCAAAACTATAGCAGCAATTCCAGCATAAATCAAATCCGTGTTCAATCTCTGCATTACAATTAGGACAATGTTTCATCATAATTTATGATTTGTTTTATTGGTATATATTGTTTGAATAATATATTTATTGTAGAGGCTAGAATCTTAATTTATAAAAGCATCTTACAGCTTACTTTTTAGATATCGGTTTTATCTTCGACAATATATTCCTTTCTTTTATTTTACTATATAAAGTTTATTTCACAATCACCATTGTAGCACCAAATCCATATTCCCGGAATGAGGCATCCTGATAAATTGTATTTTTATACTTCCTTTTCAATTCCTCAAGCAGTGCCTTACGGAGTACACCATCTCCTTTACCATGGATAAATACAATTTTCTGTCCCCGCTTATTTTTATATTGTTCCATTGTCTCGCGGAACTTTTCAAGCTGGTAATTAAGAATTTCAGCATTGCTCATACCAGCGGTAGTATCCAATAATTCATCAATATGAAGATCAACTTCTACTATCTGATTTTTTATGGGTTGTTTAGCTGGTTGTACCTGAGGGTTATCCGTATCTTTTTTTTGTATCAATGCACTTTGTATATCTTCGGCAGAAACATATAACTGTTTTACAGGAACATCATTCTTAACGATATCGTAAATTAAAGAAGGCTCTTCAAAATAAACAGATTCTCTGAATGTATGGAGCTTATAAAACTTCACGGTATCTATACGAAGTTCGACATTAACAGCTGGTTTTAACATAAAGCTTTTATTGTCTTTGAAAGCAATAAACTGAACGGATACCCTTTCCAATTCATTGAGAATGTCTTTTGTAAACTCTTCCAGCAAAAACTTAGTGTTTGGTTCCAACAAACCATGAGACCGGCTTTTCCATGCTGCACCTTCTGCACTCAAATAATTATAGTACAAAAAATAGTTACTATCATTAATAAGATAGGCTTCGAAAGAGGTATTAGAAATTGTTTTTATATCTTCCGGAACAAATGCTAAAAGTACATTCAATATTTCCCCTTCACGTGTTTCGGCAGGGCGGTAACTAATAGGTTTTTCTTCTATTATTTCTACCGGAGCCGATGCTGGTTTCGGCTTATCCTGCTTAGGAGCGTGTCTTATATTATAATCGTCAGTATCAATAACCACACATTCACGGATCAGCATGGGTATATCAAAGCCGTTCTCATCTTCCACCAATACAATATCTTTTCCCTGAAATCCGGTAACTATTCCTCCACCAATCTCGCTTAAAAAGCGTACTTTATCTCCTATTTTCATATTATAAAAATAAATAATGAACAATGAATTTCAAATAATTGTTGGCAAATATCGCTACTTTTGCCGGGATAAAGAAAATATGATGGAAAAAACTCAGGATATACAGATAACCGAATATAATTATCAGCTTCCGGATGAACGAATAGCAAAGTTTCCTTTGGAAGTAAGAGATCAATCAAAACTATTAATTTATAAGCATGGAATAGTAAGCGAGGATGTGTTTACTTCACTTCCCGATTATATACCTGCGGATAGTTTGATGGTATTTAATAATACAAAAGTAATTCAGGCCCGTTTTCATTTTCGAAAAGAAACAGGGGCGTTGATTGAAGTTTTTTGTCTCGAACCGGCTTCTCCACATGACTACGTGCTTACATTTCAGCAAACTCAAACCTGTAGTTGGTTTTGTATGATCGGTAACCTGAAAAAATGGAAAGGGGAGAAACTATCCCGGGAAGCTATTGTTAAGGGAAAACCTGTAACCTTATCGGCTGTCCGGGGAGAAGTTTACGGAACCAGCCATTGGGTAACATTTGAGTGGGATAATGCGGATATTACTTTTGCCGATATTCTGGATGTTTTCGGTGAGCTTCCTATCCCTCCTTATTTAAATAGAGATACGGAAGAAAAAGATAAAGAAACTTATCAAACTGTATATTCAAAAATAAAAGGTTCGGTTGCAGCACCTACAGCAGGACTTCATTTTACGAAACAAGTGTTTGACAGTCTGAAAACTAAGAATATAGAATGTGAAGAATTGACTTTACATGTAGGTGCCGGGACATTCAAACCTGTAAAAAGTGATATTCTTGCGGGGCACGAAATGCATACGGAGTATATTGCCGTTCATAAAAATACAATAAACAAACTTATTCGGCACCAAGGAAATGCTATTGCTGTAGGTACCACTTCTGTCCGTACACTGGAAAGTCTTTATTATTTAGGACTTCTTATTTTGGAAAATCCGGATATCGAACAGGAAAAATTACACGTTGATCAATGGCAACCCTATAAGATGGAGTATGAAACTCCGGTCTTGGATGCTTTGCAGGCAATATATAATTATCTGGAATATCACCAGATGGAAACTCTTCATGCCAGTACACAAATAATTATAGCTCCGGGATACAAATACCGGATTGTGAGAGCTATAGTAACTAATTTTCATCAACCTCAGAGTACTCTATTACTTCTTGTTTCAGCATTTGTAAACGAAGACTGGAAATCAATTTATGATTATGCTTTATCTCATGATTTCCGTTTCTTAAGTTACGGGGATTCTTCATTGTTGATACCCTGATTACTATGTCATCCCGGACTCGATCCGGGATCTCCCTCCTTTTGTTGCTTTAGTAAGAGATCCCGGATCAAGTCCGGGATGACATAAGGTTACTCCTCTCTAACCTCCTGTCTATTAAAATGTAATAAGTAACCAATAAATATCATTATGTTTCTAAACATATTTATATTCATGTTACTTTTTCTGATATTTTCTACTTTTGTAAGTTGTATTTATGTTAAATGCTAACTATTTGTAAGGAGGAATAATGATTGAAGAAATAACTCTTGGTACAGAACTACCTGAATATCCGGCTTTTGAATCCGGAATCCGAAGAGCTCCCGATCGTGGGTATAAACTATCCCAAGCCCAGACAGAAGTTGCTTTGAAAAATGCATTAAGATATATACCTCAGGAATTGCATAAGCAACTGGCACCCGAGTTTATGGATGAGCTTCTCACCCGGGGGAAAATATATGGTTATCGTTATCGACCGTTAGGTGATTTGAAAGCAAAGCCTGTTGATGAATATAAAGGAAACTGCCTGGAAGGTAAAGCTTTTCAGGTAATGATTGATAATAATCTTTGTTTTGACATTGCCCTCTATCCTTACGAGCTTGTTACTTATGGAGAAACAGGGCAGGTCTGTCAAAACTGGATGCAGTATCGTCTTATCAAACAATATTTAGAAATAATGACAGATGAACAAACACTGGTTGTCGAATCCGGACATCCTCTCGGATTGTTCAAGTCAAAACCAGAAGCACCCAGAGTCATTATTACCAACTCAATGATGGTAGGACTTTTCGACAATCAGGAAGACTGGGAGATAGCTGCTCAAATGGGTGTTGCCAATTACGGTCAGATGACTGCAGGAGGATGGATGTATATTGGTCCGCAGGGAATTGTGCATGGCACGTTTAACACTTTATTGAATGCAGGGCGTTTAAAACTGGGTATCCGGCAGGATTGCGATTTGCGGGGACATCTTTTTGTTTCTTCCGGATTAGGAGGCATGAGTGGTGCACAACCTAAGGCTGCCGAAATAGCCGGTGCTGTTTCTATTATTGCAGAAGTAGATTATTCGCGTATTGAAACAAGGCATAATCAGGGGTGGGTAGAACATATTACATCTGATATGGAAAAAGCCTTTGCATTGGCACATCGGGCAATGAAAGAAGAATGCCCCTGTTCAATTGCATATCATGGTAATATCGTCGATTTGCTGCAATATGCTGTAGATAAAAATATATCCATAGAGTTATTATCAGACCAAACCTCATGTCATGCAGTATATGAAGGAGGTTATTGTCCTGTAGGCCTCACTTTTGATGAGCGTACCCGCTTATTAAAAGAAGACCGAAAAGCTTTCCACAGGAAAGTTGATGAATCTTTGCGTATCCATTTTAATTTGATAAAAGAATTGGTATCCCGGGGTACTTATTTCTTCGACTATGGAAACTCTTTTATGAAAGCCATTTATGATGCCGGAGTAAAAGAAATCTCACGTAACGGGATAGATGAAAAAGATGGTTTTATCTGGCCATCTTATGTAGAAGATATTATGGGACCGGAATTGTTTGATTATGGTTATGGACCATTCCGATGGGTATGCCTGAGTGGAAAACATGAAGATTTGGTAAAAACCGATCATGCAGCTATGGAATGTATCGATCCTACCCGCCGCGGACAGGATATTGATAATTATATATGGATACGTGATGCAGAGCAGAATAATCTGGTTGTCGGTACTCAGGCCCGTATTCTCTATCAAGATGCAGAGGGTAGGATGAAGATAGCGCTTCGTTTTAATGAGATGGTGAGAAATGGAGAAATTGGTCCTGTAATGCTGGGAAGAGATCACCATGATGTAAGCGGTACGGACTCTCCGTTCCGTGAAACATCCAATATAAAAGATGGCAGTAATGTAATGGCTGATATGGCTATACAATGTTTTGCCGGAAATTGTGCCCGGGGTATGAGTTTAGTTGCCCTTCATAATGGCGGTGGTGTAGGAATCGGAAAAGCTGTAAATGGTGGATTCGGCATGGTACTGGATGGCTCTGAGAGAGTGGATGAGATCCTTCGTTCTGCGATGTTATGGGATGTAATGAGTGGTGTGGCACGCCGTTCATGGGCCAGAAATGAACATGCTATGGAGACCAGCAGAGAGTTTAACAATAAAAATGCTGATAACTACCATATCACTATGCCTCATCTGGCTGACGAAGAATTAATAAAAGAAATCGTATATAAATCATTAGATAAATAATTTCAATCAACAAACTTAAACCATGAGTTGGAATAGAATAATGGAGTGTGTCCCCAATTTCAGCGAGGGGCGTGATCTGGAAAAAATAGATAAAATAGTAAGTCCTTTCCGTGCTAAAGAAGGAGTTAAATTGTTGGATTACAGCAATGACGAAGATCATAACCGCTTGGTTGTAACCGTAGTGGGAGAGCCGGAGGCACTGAAAGAAGCAGTTATTGAAGCAATAGGAATAGCTGTTGAATTGATTGACCTTAACAATCATAAAGGACAGCATCCGCGTATGGGAGCTGTAGATGTAGTTCCGTTTATCCCCATTCGTAACTGTACCATGGATGATGCAATAGCTATATCCAAAGAAGTAGGAGAGCGTGTTGCCAATGCCTATCATCTACCGGTATTCCTATACGAAAAATCTGCAACAACTTCTCAGCGTGAGAATCTGGCAACCATTCGTAAAGGAGAATTTGAAGGGATGGCTGAGAAGATACAACAACCGGAATGGAAACCTGACTTTGGCCCTGCTGAACGACATAAAACTGCGGGTGCTGTAGCTATAGGCGCACGTATGCCGTTAGTTGCCTATAATGTTAATTTGAGCACACCTGATCTGCAAATTGCGACTGATATTGCCAAAAAGATTCGTTTCATTGGCGGAGGTTTGAGATATTGTAAGGCGATGGGAGTGGAACTGAAAGAGAGAGGAATCACCCAGGTTAGTATTAACATGACAGATTATACCCGCACTGCTCTTTACCGTGCCTTTGAACTTGTTCGTATTGAGGCCCGTCGCTATGGTGTTAGTATTGTAGGTAGTGAGATAATCGGACTGGTTCCCATGGAAGCTCTTATTGATACGGCTTCCTATTATTTAGGATTGGAAAATTTCTCAATAGACCAGGTATTGGAATCAAGAATAATGGAATGACACCAGGTAATTTAATAATCGCAAATGCCCGTATTGTTACTCCACAGGGTACACGTGCTCTGAAAGGGAAAGAAATGGGAGAGCTTCTCATAATCCCGAATGGTACAGTAGAAGTAACTGATGGTATGATTACTTATGTTGGTGAAAACCGTAATTCGGTTCCTGAAGGCTATGAATACCTTGATGCTCAAAGCCATGTTTTACTTCCCGGATTTGTGGACTCACATACTCATTTGGTTTTCGGAGGTTTTCGTCCCGAAGAATTTATGTGGCGTATGCGGGGTGACAGTTATATGAATATTATGGAAAGGGGAGGGGGCATAGTTAATACAATGAAAGCTACCCGCGCTGCCGGTTTTGACGAATTAAAAAAGAAGGCTCAATGCTTTCTGGACATTATGAGCCGGATGGGAGTAACCACAGTAGAAGGAAAAAGTGGCTATGGTCTGGATCGTGATGCGGAGTTGAAGCAATTGGAAGTGATGCAAGAGCTGAATCAGCAACCCGACCGGAAAGTTGATATCGTTACCACTTTTCTGGGTGCACATGCTCTTCCACCTGAATACAAAGGAAGACCGGATGAATATATTGACTTCATTATCCGTGAGATGCTTCCCCTTGTGAAAGAAAAAGAGCTGGCAGAAAACTGCGATGTATTCTGCGAAAAAGGAGTTTTCACTGTAGAACAATCGCGCAGGTTATTGACAGCAGCTAAAACATTAGGCTATGGAATTAAAATGCATGCAGATGAAATAGTTTCTTTTGGAGGAGCAGAGCTTGCTGCTGAGCTCCATGCACTTTCTGCAGATCATTTGCTTCAAGCCTCGGATAATGGTATTCGTAAAATGCGTGATAATGATGTGGTTGCTACTTTATTACCGTTAACAGCATTTACCTTGCGGGAGCCTCATGCACGCGGCCGGGAAATGATTGATTGCGGTTGTGCAGTAGCTTTGGCTACGGATCTGAATCCAGGTAGTTGCTGTTCGGGCTCCGTGCCTTTGACTTTTGCTTTAGCCTGTATCTATATGAATTTAAGTGTGGAAGAAGCAATTACCGCAATGACATTGAATGGAGCTGCTGCTGTAAACCGTGCAGAAACTATCGGAAGTATAGAAATTGGGAAAAAAGGAGATTTTGCCCTTCTCAATATGGATACTCACTATGTGCTTCCTTATTATACAGGAATGAACTCAGTAGAGAAGACCATAAAGAATGGGGTTATATTATAATTAAACAAAAACTAAAACCAAAATGAACTTAACAGATTTAACAGTAAAAGATTTTTTAAATAAAGTAATAAGTAACGAACCTGTACCCGGTGGTGGTAGCATATCTGCTTTAAATGCAGCTATAGCAGCGTCGCTAACCGGAATGGTAGCTAATCTTACCATCGGGCGTAAAAAATATGCAAGTGTAGAAGATGAGATGGCAGAAGTCGTTGCACAGGTAACTGAACTACAAAAACGTTTTATAGAAGATGTAGATCGTGATTCGGAAGCTTACAGCAAAGTGATGGCTGCTTTTAAACTTCCGAAGGAGACGGAAGAAGAAATTGCAATCCGTAAAACAGAAATTCAGGAAGCTACCAAACATGCTGCTGTAGTACCTCTGGTAGTAGCACGCGATGCCCGTCGTATGATGGGATTGATTTCGGAGGTTGCTTATAAAGGAAACCAGAATGCTTTTACAGATGCATGTGTTGCTATGATGTGTTGTCGTACGGCTGTAGTGGGTGCTATCTTAAATGTTCGTATTAACCTGCAATCAATAGAAGATGAAAATTTCGTGCAAGAGCTTGAAACTGAAATACAACAGTTGGAGCAAGAGGCATGGGAAAAAGAGAATCGTTTATTGTTACATGCAAGAGATGAATATAAGTTATGAGTAAAAATGTATATCAAGTAGGTTCCGGTGATCTTACGTTCGAAATAATTGAACGCATTATCAACGAAAACCTAAAACTGGAACTATCTCCGGAAGCAAAAGAACGTATCCAAAAATGCCGGGATTATCTGGATCATAAAACATCTACCTCAGATGTGCCTCTTTATGGTATCACTACCGGGTTCGGTTCTTTATACAACCGTAATATTTCTCAGGATGAATTAAGCACTTTACAGGAGAATCTAGTGAAAAGCCATGCCTGTAGTATTGGCGAAGAAGTGCCTCCTGTCATTGTAAAACTAATGTTTCTATTGAAAGCACACGCTCTTTCATTAGGTCATAGTGGGGTGCAGGTGATAACCGTTCAGCGTATCATTGACTTTTTTAATAACGATGTACTCCCGATTGTATATGATCGCGGCTCTTTGGGAGCTTCGGGTGATCTGGCACCTTTAGCAAACCTCTTTCTACCGCTCATAGGAGTAGGGGATGTATATTACAAAGGTAAGAGATGTGAAGCAATATCCGTGCTGGATGAATTCGGGTGGGCACCTGTCAAATTGCAAAGTAAAGAGGGATTGGCTTTGTTGAATGGTACTCAGTTTATGAGCGCTAACGGAGTTTACTGCATTCTCAAATCCCGCCGTATCATGAAAGGTGCCGATTTAATTGCCGCTCTTTCTTTAGAAGCCTTTGACGGGCGTATCGATCCTTTTATGGATTGTATCCAGCAAATCCGTCCTCATCAGGGACAGATTGAAACAGGAAATGCTTTTCGAACTTTACTTGAAGGCAGTGAACTCATTTCACATCCTAAAGCTCATATTCAAGACCCTTATTCTTTCCGTTGCATACCTCAGGTGCATGGAGCTACAAAAGATGCTATCCGTTATGTAGCTTCCGTATTGTTGACAGAGATAAATTCCGTGACAGATAATCCAACTATTTTCCCGGATGAAGATATTATCATTTCCGGAGGAAACTTCCACGGACAGCCATTGGCTATTTCTTATGACTTTCTTGCGGTTGCTTTAGCAGAATTGGGTAATATATCCGAGCGCCGTGTTTCACAATTGATTATGGGATTAAGAGGATTACCTGAATTTCTGGTTGCAGAGCCAGGCTTGAACTCTGGGTTTATGATCCCTCAATATGCTTCTGCTTCGATGGTAAGCCAGAATAAGATGTATTGTTATGCAGCTTCCAGTGATTCTATTGTATCTTCCAATGGCCAGGA
>PPYE01311230.1_pt1 | contig 58567 bp, 88 predicted proteins | sample 1559881 | NCBI WGS metagenome assembly PPYE01 (sample SAMN08240022, study PRJNA423297) | Human gut metagenome, whole genome shotgun sequencing project.
AATCCAAGATCTTTTCGGACGAGGCCGTTGAGCTGCAACTCGCCCATGCCGAAAACGACAGCACCCGCACAGCCTATCACCGAAGCGATTTTTGGGAGGAGCGCATAGAAATCGTGCGTTGGTGGGCGAATTGGCTAGATTCCGTGAAATCGGATAAATCTCAGAAGGAGGCTAAAAAATGACAAAAATCGACACGCACGGGTTGAAAATAGTTGGTCTTGAAAAACTGGCCGAAATAAGCACGCACAAACCGATTGCCGCCGCGAAGAATGGGCTTGAAATTGCCTACGATCCCCAAGATGGCCATATCGCCTATGACGAGAGCATCAAAAATACGCAGTACTGCGTATGGCAGCCCGGCCTCATCCCCTGCGGCACGATCAGAATGCAGATGACGGCGCAGGAAATTGCCGACATGGTCTACAAGGCAGTTTTAAATCAAAAAGGAAGTGAACAAGGTGACACTAACTGAGCTTACCGGCCAGAGTTCCGGCATCGTCCTGTACTCCCAAAGCGATGAAGTGATCGTCGTGAACTGGGCTGGAAAATGCAACGTAGGATTACCGCATTTATTCGCCTTCGATATCATCGGGCTTCCCGACGACGATCTCGACAACGCAGATCCTGACGCTTATGAGAGCGTGGACGACATTCGCATCGCGCTTCCCGATGTCAAGGATATAGATATCGTCTACGACCCCGGCGACGCGATTAACGATCTATACAATGACGACGACGTTACTTCCGGCCGCGTCTGGCATATCGGCGACGATGCTGTCATCATCGCGCCGGATGGCTGGCATTAAAATGGCGCGCGTCGCAGTAATCATCGGAGAAGTCATAGACTATCAAGGCCGCAAGTGGGACGTCCGCGAAAGACGTCCCACTGCGCACGGTTTCGACGTTTATCTCGGCTGGCTCCATGGCGTACCTCGCGGCAAGGGCGGTTCCGGCGGCCCGCAGGTAATACTCACCGCGGAGCTTGCCGAATACCTCTCCGCCGCGGAAAACATTCGCTGCAAAGACATCGATCTACCGTTCGGAAAAACGCGCATAAACAAGCTCCGCTCCGAACTTGGTATATCATGGCGAAAGGCGCGGGCGGAATGGTGGGCCAGCAAAAAGAACGAGCTGCAAACGCTGACACTGGCGGAGTTCGCTCAAAAATACGGCGTCAGCGAAGCGACGGCAAGTTTACGGCTGGAAGCTATGGCCATAACAAAACCGCGTCATACGGGACGCCCCCTGCCGTCGGATTTAGATGCAGAGATTAAGGATAAAATCAACAGCACATCCGACCAGCAACTTGCGCGCGACCTTGGCGTAAGCGTCAGTTCCGTCAGACGTCGAAAAAAATCAAATCTGATCAGTACGACCGAAGCGGCGGAGATCCTTTCAAAACGCTTGGGCAGTTATAGCGCCGTCGGCATCAGAAAGATGTGCCAATGGGGCAAAATTCCCGATGCTTTGAAGATAGGAAAAACATGGCTCGTCCCGCGCGAGTGGGCGGAAACTTACCAGCCGCGGCAAAAGCGCAATAAATAAGCCTTCCCTTTACAAAATAACGGAAATCGTTTATACTATGCCTAGCTTCGCCATGCAAAGATGCACCACCTGTCGGGAACCGCAAACGCGGTGAACGTTGAATTAAAATGAACAAACAGTTATCAGTCTCGCGAACAGCGATGTTGAATTGACATTTGTTACATCTATATCCTTTGCTGCGAAGCTGGCAATAAGCCTTGACCTAAAAGGTCGGGGCTTATTGTTATTTTTGCCGTTTTTTTGCAATAAGAACCGTATTAATGCCGTTATGTCGATTTTATTGCAATATAGATCCTCTGCTTTTTCTTGCGATTTCCTTTCGAAGACGGCATAAACTCAGTAATTGCAATAGAATATACTTGTGCGTATCTCGTGATTATCTTGTGAGTCACTATCTTGTCAAAATCGGCGTTTTTTATTTTAGAAGATAAAAGCCGAAAAACAGGATATCTTCACAAAACAAAAAAGCGGGCACCGTCGCTGAAGACGATGCCCGCTCTTTTCGTACATTCTCGTACATTTTGATGTTTTTCGGCCCTAAACAATCGAAAAACCACCGATTTTTTCAGCCATTTTCGTACATTCTATCTCGTCGCTATGGCCACACCCGCGGCCCCGACCAGCAGCCCGATCAAAATCCCCTGCGCCCGTCCACGCCGTATCCGGCGATTATACTCCGCTCGCTCCGCCGCCAGCTCGCGCCGGAGATCGGCGACGAGCCGTCGCGTATCCTCCGCCTGTGCGGCGATCTCCGCCCGCAGCTCGTTCATGCCCTGACGCAGCACGCGGGCACTCTCGCGATCCGCCGTCCAGCCTGCGACCGTGTCGCGCATGGCTTGCTCGCTCAGCAGATAACCTCCGGAGACGCGCTTAACGTCCTGCGCGATAGTCGGCGAGCAGAGCGTCAAGAGCAGCAGCGAGGCGGTCAGCAGGCAGATCAGCGGCCTTTTTACGAGCTTGAGCACGAGCCGTCACCTCCCTCTGGCGTGTCGCGTCCACAATGGCGTCCGCCCGGCGCTCGGACGTGGCGGCGCTTTCGCGCAGACGGCCGATCACGGCGTCCGTCTCTCCATGCCCGTGATATCCTCGCCAGTACCACGCCGCCAGCAAGGCAATAACAATGACCGCCGCCAGCGTGTAGATCCAGCGGCGGTTATTTCTTTCTTGTACGATCTCAAACAACGTCACGGCGGATCATCTTCTTTCTCTTCGTCGTCGGCTCCGTCCAGCAGCTTTTTCAGCGTCTCGCCGCCGTCTTTCGCCTGCTCCAACAGTCGACGCGCCGTCAGCAGCGACAAGAGTTTTTGTATCCAGTCGAAAAAACGCTTGCCGCCAGCGTAACCAGCTACGATGCTCGATCCAATCAAAAACGCCTTGTTGACATGGATGCCCTGGCCGAGCAGCGCCGTAACCAGTCCGGCACCTGCGGCAAGGTACAGCCCCGACCAAAAACGCTGGCGGTCAAATGGCGGCGATTCCGGAGCGCTGTGCGCATGGTATTTCATACGCGTGCCCAGCATGCCGCCCAGCACGCACAGCACGGAAACGACAGCGGTTTCGATCCCTTCTTTCATGTCCAACGGCAATCACCTCAGATCCGCATCCACCGCCCCACGATAACCCACGTGACCACGATGGCCAGCGTGCGGGCAAGCTCTTCGAGCCCGCTCATTTTCGGTAGTCTCCGCGCCGGAGATGCCCGTCGTCGGCGTGGTCGATGTCGATATGGACGCCCCAGTCGTACACAAAGACGCCGCCCAGTTCCGGCAAGTCGCCCGCCGCCCACATCTTGATGATGGCATTGTACGTCGCCTGCGGGCTGAGGTTGGGCACGTGGAAATCCATCGCGTGCCCCAGCAGGTGGCGGCTCTTCGGGCGGCCGCCGACCTCGCGGTTGTGGCGCACGCACCGGCACACGCTATGCACGTGCATCGGCGCTTTGAGCTGCGTCCTGATCTTTTCCGCCAGCTTCAGCAGCGTCGGCGAGACGTTGAGCAGCCCGCAGCACGGGCACTTGCACTCACGCACGGTAAAGTGGGGTGACAGTTTTTCGGCCATGCTATCGCCTCCTATCCGAGTTCTTCTGGCCACGTGATAGCTGTCAGATCGTCGGCTGTCTGCGCCGCCTTGACCTGCGTCAGCAGTTCCGCCGCCGTGTTGTACATGGCCGTCACGTAGGTCTGGATCGTCAGGCAGAGATCCGTCGCATACGCCTCGTCCAGCTGGATCACAAACCCGTCCTTGCACGTCCACGTCGGATACGGCACCGTCTCGGGACTGCCGACGGCGGCTGCCAGCGTCGGCGCGGCCATGACCGACAGGGCGAGGCGCTGCGCGTCGCCGTCGGTCCAGATCGGGTGACCCTGCCACGTCGTGCCGTCGCGGATAGCGGCGTCGCGCGCGGCGAGGAGCTCCGTGCGCTTGGCGGCTTTCAGCTCTTCCAGCGTCGGTTCGGGGATCGCGACAACCTCGTAGCAGTCGCCCTTGTCCTCGATCCGTCCCATGTTGGCGTTGCACCATTCCGCCGCGGCCGCGTACTGCTTCGCCGTCTGATCAGTCCAAGCGTTTTTATAAAATTTCGTGCCGATCATTTTTTCACACCTCCTAAGACCAGCTGCCGACCGCTATCCAGCGGATATACGCATTGTTGGAGCTCGTCACGAATGTGGCGGACGTGTTATTTACCGTGGGTATGCCCAGTGTAACAGTGCTATTGACGACTGTCGCCTGGACGTTAGGCACGGCGTTAAACGGCAGCGGGAACGTGATGGTTTCTCCCGACATACCGGAGGGTAGCTGTGTCGTTCCATAACACATTTGCCATCCGGAACGGAAACGGAAACAATTAGTTCTTTTGTCATATAAATCCGTAACGGCGATGTCGCTTGCACCGTTGAACGGCACGTTATTGATTTTGCGCGGCGTTTCAAGCCTCGACGCGCTGGTGGCGTTGCCCGTCACGTTGCCTACGACATTGCCCGTGAAGGTGTCACCTTGCATCACGAACGATTTCAACGGCCCCCACGCCCCGTTGAAAACCTGCATATACGGGGAGAAGAATTCATTGTTTCCGTTTATGGGGAAGAGAAGCCGCACGCCTCTAATGCTCCCTCTCATTGCCTGAATGATTGCCGCGTAGGACATCCCGGCGGGGTCGCCGTTGTTGATATTGCCGTTTGTCCGATAAAACCCGTTCTTCCGGTTCAACGCCTCGTTGTCATTCGTCAGCTCGGTCGATTCCAGTAAAGCGACTTCTTTACTGTCAACCCAAAGCTTTCCCAAGGGCGTTAATCGCAACGACGAATTGTTTACGCCGTCGTTCACTAACAATATAAATTCTCCGTTTTGGGCTAAGGCGTCGGAGAAATCTTTGCCGTACAAATACAGCGTCGCGCCGTCGTTGTAGGTCGTGCCGCCTCTGATGATCGTGCGGCCGGCCGCATTGGCCTTGCCCAACGTAAAGTCAACCGAGTTCCCAAATATGTTTCCCGAGACGATCCCGCCGGACAGCCTCAAAAATGTATTCGGTTTAACCGAAAACACCTTGTTCCCGCTCGAATCGACAATGGCGATATCGTCTCCGGCTATAAGATTCTCAGGCTGCAACGCGCTCTCGGCAGTGCTGGCGATCCGCTCATACCGCTCGACCGTACGCGAAACTTTAGTCGCCGTGTCCGTCGGGAAATGCGCGGCGGCCAGATAGATGATGCGGTAGCTTTTACCGCTTCCCGTCGTTCCGGCGTACGGTTTGTCCAGCGTGATCTGCGTGGCGCTGTCCACGCTCTTGATAAAGTAAAGGCGGCTGTCGTCCACGGTGAAAATGTCACCGGCGTTGACGACAGTCGCCCCCGTTTGCGTACCGTTCCAGACCGTTCCCGTGCCGGTGACGACGGCGCTGTTTTTCGTCACCGAGACGGTACCGGTCTGATACTGCCCATAGATCGTTTCCGGCAAGGCCATGTGTATCACTCTCCTACAGCGATATAACTCACTGATCCCGTCGCTAAAGTTTCAATAGATGCGGCCGAAAGGTGTACACTAGTAATTTTAAACCACACCTCTCGCCCTTCGTTATCGCCGCCAAACTCAACAGGCTTTTTCAAATAGCAATTCCATTCAAAACAAACCTCGTATGTCCCGCTATCCAATATAAAGGTTACGGAGTTAACCTGTGGAATAAGCGCCTGAGATGCAGGAATTGTTTTTGTTACGTAATCACTATACTGCCACGCATTGTTGCCTTTGCGATATTTTGCTCGCCATCGAGCAATTACGGATACATAACGATTCTGATGGTAGGTTTCCCACATAACGCACGGAACTCTGAATTCTGCAGTGACATCTACACGGACACGCCCCTTTATCGTTATCGAATTTGTCGTGCAAGAAACATTTTCTACACTACCTCCTATCCAATCAGTAGGGGCAAGTAACAAATCTCCGTCAAACCCATGCCCCCAAGAAAACAGCTGCGGGGGAGGTTGTCCCTCACGTTCGACATTCTCCGTCATCAGCGTCGCATAAGGCAAAAACCGATACTGCCCATTACCTAAGGCTTCAATCCGATCAACCCTCATGTTAAGATGCTGTCCTTGAGCGGATTCTTCCGGCGTATACGTATTCATGACATACGGCGAAACTAATACAACAGGAGTTTTTTCATACCGCCCCAACAAGTTCTGCCATTTTCCGTTATAGGCGATTCCCGTTTCGAGATTGACGAGTTGCCGTCTCAGCACAAAGTTTTCATACTGTTTGACAAAACCATTCTCAATGCGAATAAAATTTCCGTTTGAATGATTGGACGAGTCAAATACGGTAATACGCCCATTTATACCATCCAAAACAATTGCGCCGTCAGCGAGCTGGATGACTGACGACGCGCTTATCATTTCTCCGACAATCCAACTATCTCCAGCGTCATCAGCGCTTTGCACAAAAAGGTTGCCTGCGATATAGACCTGCCCGGTTGCCGTATCTACGACAAAAATTTGTTTTCCTACGCCCACACCACCTTCACTCTCCTATCGCAATGTAATTTACGGTACCGGTAGCCAATTGCGTCGCCCCTGGTTTAGACACGGTAATACTTACAATCTCAAACCACGAATCGCCTGCCGTCGGAATTGGCCGTATTGGCTGATTCGACTGGAATTGTCCCGACAAAACCGAATTGAGCTGGGCCCCTATATCATATTGCCCTTGTGGTAACGACACAGTTAAAGTATCGTAATAAACGGATTCTCCGTCAGGAGGGTTAACATACGTCGTGCTGTACGCGCCATAACTCCACGCCGTCTGTCCATGGGCGCGATAAGCAATCCGCCATTTGTTGTTTGTCCCCGCACGCGCTCGAAACTCGTTATAACCGCCACCGGACGTAAGAATAATATATTCCACAGCCGAAGGCACATAAAACCTTACAGCAACGGTAACGGCAATAATGCCCGTCGGTGTTGCCACGCCACTCGTTTGTTTGCTTTGAGGATAATCAGTCATTCCGTTTTCTCTTACAATTCGATAGGCGGCGACATTGGTTATTCGCGATGGGACAGGAGTAATAGACAAGGCCCCACTCTCCGATATCAATCGTATTTGTGGAGTAAACTTGTATTTCCCGTTGCCGATATGCACTGGAGCCGTAGCCGAAATTTGCAATGTCTGCGTTTGAGACCCGAGATTGGGATTGTACGTCTGTATCGACTGCGGCGAAACGCTCACGGACGGAGCGGCTTTGTACGTGTTGTTGAGCGTGACGCTCTGCCCATTGGGACAGCTTCCGGATTCTACTGCCGACAATGTTTTACCGAGCTTACCATATCTGTACTGCCGCAAGTGCCCGGACGTGATCTCCATATAATTCCCGTTGGTGTGGTCGGCAGGATCAAAGACGCGAACAATTCCTGTCGTACCGTCCAGCACGATAGAACCGTTCGCAAGCTGGATCTTGCTGCTGGCCGAGATCATCTCGCCACGTATCCAGCCGTTGCCCGCCTTGCCCGCGCTGTCGACAAACAGGTTGCCCTGTATGACTACGGCCCCGGTGGCGCTGTCGACAGCGAAAACCTGCGTTCCCGGCGCGCCAGCGGGGTCATTAGGGCCCACGATGCGGAATTTATCGGCGAGGATGACGAACTCTGACATCTCCCCGTCGTTGCTCAGGCCGAATCCGGCAATGTGCCCGTTGACGTCCGTGCGCAGCGTATAGAGCGCCGACACCCGGCCGTCGAGCGTCGCGGTCGCTTGCATAGTCTGCTGCAACTGCGAGTAGTGCTGGTCGATCTGCGCCTGAAGCTCGGTCTGCATGTAGGCGATAGCCTCGCCCTGCGCGGTGATCCGCGTGCCCAGCTCCAATTTCGCGGAAGCGATCAGCCCGTCGCGTTCGGCGTTCGATTCGGCCACGTCTACGGCGTTGTGTACTACGGCGTCGGTCAGGTCGTCGACGGACTGGATCTTCTGCCGCAAAACGTCCGTCAATTTGCTCTCGCCCAAAATCCCGTCGGGGATCTCCGGCGGCTTGACCGCCTCGGTGACCGCCGCCGCGGGGCCTACCATGTCGCTGTAGGTGCCGCCGGTGATGCCGACGGTGCGCACCCAGAACCAATACGGCGTCGAGGCGTCCAGCCCCATGACCGTAAAATTGTCGCCGTAAAGCCGCGCCTTAACCTGAGCGTGTTCCTGCTGCTCGTCGGCGCTCATCCAGACCTCGAAATAGCCGGCCATGAAGTCCTGCGGGATCGTCCAGGTCACGGCGACGCTGTTCTGGCCGCCCTTGGCCCTGAGATTGCCGACCGGCAGCGGCTTGGTCTTCGTGCCTTCGGACGTGTAGGTGACCTCCGCCCACTCGGAGAAACGTCCGTCGATCGAGGCGCTGCGCACGCGGAACAGGTACTCGCCCTGCGCCGCCGCGGGGACGTCGACGCTGTAGCTTTTCTGCGGCTCGAACGTCGTCCAGTCGCCGGCGGGGCTCTTGTACTGCGGCTCGTACAGCGACACTTCCGGATCGCCCGTCGCGTCCCACGAAAAGACAAGCCGCTGCAAGGCCGTACCGTTGCAACTGTAGGTCGACTCGACGACCTGCAACCCCACCGGCAAGGCCAAAGCGCCGCGGGGCCTGCGCTTGCCGGGAGTCTCGGTGAACGCCACCGCGTCTTCCAGCTTGGCGTACTTCTCAAGATGCACCTCGCGCAGGCTCAGTTCCAGCGCGGCGCTGCCGTCGTCGGTTTTCTCCGTGATCGACCGCACGGCGAACAGCCGCGGCGCGGCGTCGGAGCCGGAGATATACCACAGCGCCGACTCCACGGCCGAACCGGTGAACGGCGCGTCGACGGCCAGCGTGTCCGTCTCGCCGCGGGTGACGACGTTGTGCGCTTCTTCCTTGCCGTCGGCCATGATGATGGCCAGCTTGTAGGTCTCGCCTTCGGCCAGCGTCACGGGGGCGTCCAGCGTCACCGCCGCGCCGTCGATGCTTCTGACGCGCCCGGAGAAGCGGATGCCCATGGCCGTGGGGTCGGCGACGCGCACGAAGTCGCCGGGCAACAGGTCGTAGCAGTCCAGGCCGACCTTGACCGTGCACTGCCACTGCTCGTTCTCGGTCAGCAGCGTCCACAGTCCCTGTCGACGCGCCTGCCCGCGCGAAGTGCAGCCGTAGGCCGTGACATCTATCGGCCGGTAGCCGTAGCGGTGGTAGGCGTCCATGTCGTAGACTGTCTCCACGCACGGGCGGCCGTAGTCGTCGGGGTCGTACCACGTGACTACGGCGACGCTGTGGCGCGCCTGCGCGCTCCCGGTGTTGTAGGTCAAAAGGCCGCCGATGACGTTGGCCTGCGACAGCAGCTTGACGGGGTCGCCCGGCACGTCGGCGCGGGCAAACAGCATGCCCGAAGACCAGTAGGTCATGCCGTGGAACACCGACGCAATGGCCTGGATGACTTCCTTGGCCTCGCCCGAGCCCATGATCTGGCCGTTGAACGTGTAGCGCGGTTCCGCCCCGCCCTTGCCGTCGGGAACGGTCTGGTCGCAGTACTGCGCCAGCTGGTACAGCGTCCACTTGTCGATCAACTCGCGGCCCTGCTGCGCCGGCGGGAAGAACTTGCGCAGGCCGTAGCGCGGCGACATGATCAGGTCGCGCAGCACCCAGGCGGGGTTATCCGTCCAGGCGGTCTTGAACGTGCCGTCCCAGATGCCGGAATACTGCCGCGTCTCCGGGTCGTAGTTGCTCGGCACCTGTATTTTCAGGCCCTTGACGCGGTAGCAGCGCGAGGGCACGGAGCCGCCGAACGTCTCCGCCGTGCCGCGCAGCAGCACGCTGGCGGTGTGGGGGTAGACCATCGGGTAGCCGACGATCTCCGTGTAGCTCGACCAGTACAGATCCGTCTTGACGTTCGCTTTTTCGCTGTCCGCCGTCGTCTTGTGCACGGTGATCGTCCAGGGGCCGTTGCCGTCGAGGGCGAACTTCGTCGCCCACTGCGCCTGCCCCATGGTTTTGTCGCGGCGCTCCGTGGCGTGGTCAACGATAACGTTCCCGTTGTTGTTGCGGATAACGATGCGGTAGCCTACGGTAGCGGCCGTCGTATCTCCGGCCCTGTCCTGGTTGTCGACGATCTGCTCGTAAAGGCCTTGCACCATCAGGGTGATACGGACGTGCGTGGCGTCGGTGTTGTTCAGCTGCCGCGTTACGGCACCGGAACCGGTTCCGGACGCGCGCGGGAAGAACCGCGTCACTTCGACGCCGACTGACTGCTCCGCTTCCGCGCCGGGGACATCATGGTATGCGGGCTGGTCGGGCAGCCCGAGGCGCGTGTCCCACGACACGCCCTGGTAGGTCAGCGCGCCTTCCGGCGTGCGCAGGGGCGTGTAGTTAAGGGCGATCGACTTGTCGCCGTCCACGAGGCCGACGATAGGGCCTTCGCTGATGGTGTCGACGATGGTGACGCGCTGGTTGCTCTGGAGGGTGTTCGGGTCTTCGACCGGCGCGCGGTAGCCGCCGCCCCCGCCTTTTTTGCTCATGGACTATCCCACCTCACGATATGATTTCCACTTCCATGCCCGCCGACGTGACGACGCTGCCGCTCCACGTGACGCCGTAGACCACGGGCACGATGTTTCCCTGTTCGGTCAGGTTTTGCGTGCCGCCGAAAACGTGGCTCTGCCGCGTCGCCGCGCCCTCGTGCGACGGGTCGATCTCCGGCGTGGGGCTCAACATTTGCCCCAGGCCGTTGAAGAACATCCCAGCGCCGAAAGTCAGCAGCGTTTTGCCGAGAGACATCATGGTTGCGCTTCCAGCAGCCGCCGCGCCGCCCATGACGGCGAAACCGATGCCGATAAGGGCGACGCCGAGGATCACTTTCAGCAGGCCGCCGCGCTTGCTGCCGCTGGCGACGGGAACGATGTGGAACTCGCGCTCTTTGTCCAGCGGCAAGCCCAGCTCCGCCTCGCCGAGGGCGTAGGAGCCGCGCAGGACGCGGAACTCGCCGTAGCGGATCGCGGACAGGAAGCCTTTGACCTGCACGCCCAGCGCCCGCACCACTTCCGCGGGGCTGTCGACGTCGAGTTTGTACTGTCTGCCGAAGCGCTTGCGCAGGTAGCCGTGCAGTACGACTGTCCTAATCATGGCGCACCCACCTCACAACGTGTTCCGCCCAGCGCCCGGCGGGTTCGCGGACGGAAAGGCGGTTGTACAGGTGATGGAGGATCAGGCCGTCGCCGATATAGACGGCGGCGTGGTTGACAACGTCCGACCGCGGCACGGTGATAAGGGCGACATCGCCGGCCAGCGGCTCTGAATCAACCTGAACGGCGCGGAAGCCGGCCAGCGCGAAGCCTTCTTCATACAGGTTGCCGCCGGAGCGCCACCAGTCGTTGTCTCGTGGGAACTCGGGCAGTTCGACGCCGCGTTCCTGCGCGTACCAGTCCTTGACGAGGGCGTAGCAGTCGCCGCGGCCGTCGGTGCCGGAGGGGCCGTGGCGGAATGGGCGCCCCAGCAGCGGCACGGGCGGCACACCGCCCCAGAACCACGGCAGGTCGGCGCTTCCGTCGTGGGACACGCAGAGGCCGAAGGGCACGTCCATGGACATCTGGCTGCGCATGTCGCCGGCGGTCGGCTCGTCGGGGCCGTCGGGGTGGCTGTGGACGACGGCTTCCACGTCGTAGGGCAGCAGCGCCCGCTCGGAGATGCGAAAGTCGTGCAAGGGGTCGTCGGCGACGTTGGCCATGGGGATATACTGTCCAGCCGCCACGATGCCGCAGGCTTCCTTCGGATATTCGGCGGCGGCGTGCGATCGGATGTCGTCGAGCAGTTTCGCGTTGTGAAAGTCGATCATGTTTATACCCTCGTTCTGGCGACGCCGGGGAAGCCGCCGTAGTACAGGGGCTTGCCCTTGCCGAAGCGTTTCACGCAGTCGCTCAGGCGGCGGCCGCATTCGTCTTCGGCGTTCCCGCACGTCTCGCCGTTTTTGTCGAAGCATGGCGCGCCGGTGTAGGGACACGCCATGTCGGTTTGGTCGTAATCGAATTTGTGCGTCTCCGCGTTCCAGCGGCGGTAAATCCACGGGCATGAATCGCGCAGGATCTGCCGCGACGGCAGGCGCAAATTTGGCAGTTCCATAGGGGCGATGAGTTCCCATACGGCTTCCTGCTTGTTGACGGCGACGCTGTCGACCATGAACATGTCGGACGGGTAGGCGATGTTCTGGCCGCCGTCTTCGTGGCCGTCGAGATAGCGGTCGAGGGTGCGGACGCGGTAGAGGATCGCGCCCTGCCCGCCGTTGTAGCCGAAGATCATGTCGAGCAGGCGCTGCGGGATCTGGCCTTCTGAATCGCCGACGGAGGCGCGCAGGCGCGGGCGCGGGAACTTGCCGTCGCTCCACGCGAAACCTTCGGCCTTGAAGTTGATCGGCGGGTATTCGAGGCCGCCGAAGCGGATGTGCGAGCCGTCGTCTTCGCAGCAGTTCGACCAGCGGAAGATACCGCCGCCCAAAGAGGAACAATCCAGCGTGTAGAGGCAGATGAACGCACCCGGTTCGAGGCGCTGCGACGATTCGGACAGCGACATGACCATTTAGGCGAACACCTCCGTGAACTCGGCGCTCAGATTCGCGTGCGTCTGCTGGTACTGTATCGACCATTTCTCGCATCTCCACAGTTTTTCTTTAGCGCTTCCTGGGTATCGCCAGCGAAACGACCTTGATTTCTGCGTAGAGAAAAAGCCGGAAATCGCAGAGATCTCGTCGAACGTCAACGTCTCCCACGTCAGCGATAAACTTTCGCGCACTGCGTTGATACCGTCGGTCATGACCTGCACGTACTCGTCTCCAAAGCCGCTCTTAAGCGTTCTCACATCTTGCGAACTACTGATTGACGACGGCATGACCGGCGGTGCAAACAATGCTTTCGGCATAAGATTAGCCTCCTAAACAGCGAAGACCGCGCGATTGATCGTTCTTCGCGCGGCCTTCGTCTTCTTTCTTTTCGTTAATGCAAAACGCCCTGCTGTTTCAGTTCGTAGATCGTGCGGAGCGTTTTTTCTTCGACCATATCGCTGACGATCTTGCCCGTCTTGCGAGCGTCTTCTTCGTCGCCGGAACCGCCGCTTTCGACAGTGACGTAGTTCTGAACGGTCACTCCCCCGCCCTGTCCTTGAGCGATAACGCCGAGATCTCCGCTCGAAGTGCGCCGCAGCGGCATCACGGCTTCCGGCCCGGCTTCGCCCATCAGGCCAAGCCCGCGCGCCATCGGGAAAATCGTCGGAGCGCTCACCACGCCGCCATGGGCATACGCCATAACCGGCATTCCATAGGCAAATACGTTGCCGTGCGCCGACGGGAACAGCCCCTTGAACAGTCCGCTGACCCATCCGCCAAGAAGACCGCTCGTGCCGTCGCTTCCGAACAACGCCATTTTGAGCACCATTTTCTCGATTTGCTTGCCGATGTTGGACAGAGTATCGCCAAAGTTTTCTCCCTCGACGATCGCGTCTACAAGGCCGGACTGAAAGTCTTCAAGCCATTTTTGCGTAGCCTGCCGCAGCATTTTCGTTTCTTCGGTGGCTTGCTTCATGCCGCTGGCCAGCGCGGTCAGGTTATCGCCGCCCTTGATGCCGACTTCGTTGAGCTTGTCGAGATAGCCTTGGGCTTCGGCCTTCGCCTGTTTCCAGTTGATCTCTCCAGCTTCAACTCGCTTCAAAATGTTTGCGGCCTGATCTTCGCCCGTGCCGCGCAACGTATCATACGCGCGGCGCTTTTCGGACACCAGTCTGTCCTGTTTCTGGTAATACTCCTTCGCGTCCTGAAAGTTGACCGGCGGCGCGGGGTTCAGCGCGTCCAGTTCGTCTTTCGACCTCTTGTAACGTTCCTTGACCTGATTGAAATACTCGTCGAGAGAGACAAGACCGGCCTTGTAGCGCCAGTCTTCCGCGTCTTTCTGGCGCTTGATCTGGTCTTCTTCGAAGTCGGCAAGTTCTTTCAGCTTGTCCTTGGACTTCTTCGTGAAATCGTTGACCGTGTCCTGAACCAAGATCCAGCCTTCGGAAAGCTTGGGATATTTCGATTGAAGCTTTTCGAGCGTCGGCAGGAACGAGGCGGCGTCGGCGTCGAGATACTTCACTTGATTGCTCATGTCTTTCAGGCTTTTCTTGAGCGCCGCGTAGGGGTCTTTGTTCAGTCCAAGTTTTTCATCGTTATCCCCGGTTGCTTTTGTCGGCCCTTTCTCAAGCTCGGCAAGCCGTTTGCGCATCATCTCGATCTCGCTGTTCAATCCGTTAATCCGGCCTTGATACCTTGCAAATTCAACCTGCGCCATACCTTCGCTCTGATACTCAAATCCTTTGTCTCTGGCCAGCGCAAGCCGATCGGTATAATCATCGCCGATCAACGTCTGATCGAGTTCGCGGGATTTTTCTTCCAAAAGCTTTAGCTGCGCCTGCTGCTCCTTCACGGCTTTCAGCTGTTCTTTACGCGTGTCGAAAACCGCTTGAAGAACCTCTTTGTCAAGAGACTTGATAGCCTTGTCGCTATACCCTTCCGAAGAAAACGAATCTTCGGTGTCCTTAACGATCTTTTTCAAGGCTTTATCGGTCTGCATATTCGTATACCATGCCATGCCTGCCACGCCTACAGCTCCGGCCGTAGCGATAGGGCCGCCGACACCGAGCAGCGCAAGCGTGCTCGTAGTGATTTTTACGGCGGCGATAGCCTCAAGCCCCGTGACGACAGCGTCGATATTCTCCGCAAGAACCTTAAACAAGCCGCCCAAGCCTTCGACAAGCGTCTTTACATGATCGAGCGCCCTGCCGAACGAACTGCGGAAGTCTTCGATGAACTCTTTGTAATTGTCCGTCTTGAGCCAATCCTGCCACGTGTCGCGGATGTCGATCAGCCAGTCTTTGATGCGCTGAAACGGTCCCGTAGTGAGATCGTAGCCCATCAAGTCGCCGAAAAGGTTTATTCTCATGCCGGCCAAAGTGTTCAGAAGCCCGCTGTACGTGTTCTGGTACAGCTCCATCGCGTTCGGGTAGCGGATGTCGATCAGTTCTTTGATTCCGGCACGGATAGAATCGACGTCGTTCTTCACCTTGACCTTGACATTCTCAGAAGTGACCATCGCCTCTTTGCCGGCTCTCTGAATGCTGATTCCGAAGCGGCGAAGCGAGCGGGCGTTCAGCGAAATGAACGACATGGCGGCGATATCGATGCTCTGATGCGAAACCGCGGCAAGGTTGGCGATCGTTTTCAGCGCTTCTTCCGCGTTTTTCACCGCAGACGAACGGAGCATGGTAAACGTCCTGATCGCCTCGTCCGTGTTTACGGGATTAAGCGCCGCCCAATCTTTGATTCGGTTGAAAACCGCATTGGCCTCCTCCGTATCGTGAACGATAGCGTGTATCGTCATGCGGTAATCTTCAAGCGTGTTCGCAGCGGAAACAAGCTGACTGACGAACGATTTTATCCCTCGGAAACTGATATAGGCGGCCGCAATGCTTTTCATCATTCGCAAAGAGCTGTTGATCCTGTCCAGCGCGCTTGCGGCCGTATTCGCCTGAGACGTGAGGTTGTTAAGGTCTCGCTTTACGACCCTCGTCCCCTGTTCGGCTTCGGTGGAATCAATAACGACTTGCAGTTTTGCGACAGTATCAGACAAGGGCGCTCACCTCCTCGCGTTAAACAAACAAGGGCGAAAAACAACCTTAGTGTTTTCGCCCTTCATTTTGCTTTTGTTTTGCTCTTTGTTTTGTTGATTTCGGACAGAAAAACGTTGTCCATCGCCTGGATCAGATAAAGAATATCCGATCTCTCTTCGACGTCGCCGATCTTCATCAGATCGCAATACGCAAGCACTTCCGAAACGGGGATAGCACCTGCGCCGACGATCGAGAACTGACGACAGCCGGAAAGCGTCGCAAAAGCGTTCCAGACATACTCAAGCTCAGGATAGAGAACCGGCTTGTCTCGCAGCGCCTTCACGTCCGTGCCTTCATCGGCCAACGTCTCAAGATAGCTGAGATGTTCTCCCCACTTTAATTGCCAGAGGAGAACGTCTTTCAGTTTTTTGCTTCGTCCTTGATCTCAGCCTGACGGAAGAGCTTATAATTCGAAGCCTGTTCCTGCAAATCATTGAACAGATCGGGAAGCTCGGTCAACAGCTTGACGCAGTTTTCTTTGTTGAACTCGATCTCGTTACCGTCCTCGTCGCAGACGCCCTCCCAGCCCAAGACAACCGACTCTGCAAAAACCTCGATAAGCAGCTTTTTAGCTATTTCGTTCGATATAGTTTCAGTCTCGAACTGATGACGGAACGGCCTGAACTTGGCGCGCAAAATACGTTTATAGTCGGAATTAGCGCCGCCAGCGCGGGCGATCCTGAACTTGAAGGCTTCGTAATCTATGATGATGCCTTCCTTCTCCAACTTGGCGTTGGTCTTGAACACGGAAAACGGAGTGACAACTGACACTATGCAACACCTCTTTCAATAGACATCGTTCCGCCAAGCACGGAATCGAAAATAGCCTGATAGCTCAGGTTCACCATGACGTCCTGATCGTTGCCGCCGGCCGCGGGCGCGCCGCCGGAAAACTTGATGCGCGGCATGGTGATCTTGTATTTCTTGTTGGTCGTCGTTCCGACGACGAAAGAAAGGCTGACCGCTTCGTCGTCAAGAAACTTCTTGTACAGCGAATTGCTCTCGAAGTAACAATTCATCGAACCAGTAACGGAAAAGCGCCCTCCGCCGATGCCGATGCTGTCGAGCGAGCCGACGGCGTTGCGGGCGCGCAAGGCGTTCGAGATCTCGATCGAGAGCGACTGGATGCACGGATTGGCCGCTCCCGTCACCGTCAGGTTGGCGAAGTGCGAACTGGTGTTCATGATCGAATCGGTCGGCGCGTCGGTATACTGCGCTCCGGAAACGATCGCGCTGTCTACCGCTCCGCCCTTGCCCATGAAGCCGAAAGAACCCGTCACGATCTGCTGCGTTTCGCAGTTCAGCGACAGCGTGTTCGGCGTCATGCCGGTGAAGCGGTGATATTCATAGTTGTCTTCGCCCAGCGCAAGGCGCTTTTCGAGCGCAAAAGACGTTTGTTTTGCGCCGTTTACGACCTTGTCCATATTCCATTCGCTCTCAAGGACAGCCGCGATCAGGCCGTCAAAGATGCCGTAAGACAATTCAAAATTAAAACCGCCCGACGCGCCGCCGCCGACCGTGATCAGGTCGGCTACGTTCCTGTCGGGCCGGATTTCGCTTGACGTCACCGTCGAACGGTCGATCTGCAAGCTTTCGGACGTCATGCGAAGGAGCTTCCAGTTCGGCGTCGCCGGTATGACGCCCCACGATTCTTCGGGGATATAGCCGAGCTGTGTAGTATCAGCCGCTACAAATGCCATATACATTACCTCCGTTATGTGTTGATTTTTTCAGTCATTTCACCGTGCTGCGCCGGTATTCGACCGTGACGTTGACTTGATGCCAGGCGTCGTCGCTGGACGCGGGAACCGTCAAGTACCCCTCCGAAAAGACGAAGCCGTCAAGAATCAGGTCATGGAAGATCCCGATCACCTTGTCGGCCAATCTCGCCGCTTCCGTCATGCCGCCATGTTTGGGCGTGAAGATCTGAACGTCGACGATGCCCGGATAGCGGAACACGTTGTTTCCGGGATTGCCGATCGTCACCTGCGAGGACTTCGCCGGACGCACGGAGAAACGAACCCATGGAACGCCGGACTGCGGAGAATAAGATACGTTTTCCCACGCGACGGGCGTTTCTTCGCCCCATCGAGCGTGAAAAGCCTGACAAAGCGCGTTCAGTTCTTCCCGGTAGTCAATAGCCATGTCTCGATCACCGCCTTCGGGCTTGAGCCCATTCCTTCATTTCCAGCAGCGACGTGCGAACCATGCCCTGCGGGGCCTGCTTCGACCAGCCGTATTCAAGGCGATTCGAGTACGGCAGGTTGTTGCATATCCAGATTTGAGTGTCGGAAACGCCGAAGCTGTCGATCTTGAGCTGCGCGAACATCTCTCTTTGCGCCCAATCCTTGGCCGTAAGCGTCGCATCCTGCTCTTCGTATGGAGAGCCGATGTCGATGCCCCAGTTCGCCCGGAAACGGCCGGTATCGACCGGAGATTTCAGCGTCAGGCGGCGGTAAAATTCCATGCCGACCTTTTTCATCAGCAGAACCCGCGCTTCCGGCACGACCTTTTTCGTAAAAAAGTTGACCTGCTCCTGAAACGACCTCGCGAACTCAGCGTTCTTGCCGGCCATTCCTAAAGCCTCGCCTGTATCTCGTAAATCAGGGAAACGCCGCCCGGCGCAACGTTTTTAACGTTCACGACGCTGTACTTCTCGCCGTTCACCGTGATCGTGTCCGTCGTGGTCGGCGTTATGGGCAGATCTGCGGCCGCAACAATGATCTTCTTGTCGCCCTGTTTGATCGAGCTTCCGTTCAGCAGCGAATCGACGTAGTACGTCACGATCACCGTGCATGGATACTCTGTCGAACCGCCCGCAGCCGGGTTCCACGGCGTCGAACCGCCGGAGTCGCTGCGAACGATCACGGCTTCGACGCCATACTCCTCGATCATTTCGAGCGCTGTTTGTGCCATATCGGCGTAATCGAAGCTGGCCATCGTCAATACCTCAGCCCGGATCGGACTTTGAGGACGCAGCTTCCGCCGCTCAGGTCTTCCTTTACAAGGCCGCTCAACAGCTTGTAAGCGAAGTTGTAAACGGGCAAAGACGATTTGCCCTGAAAATACGAACGACTCACAGCGCCCGTAACGGCTTCCGACGCGACGTTCGCCTTTGTGTTGTCAGGCATCAGCTTCGTACCTGTGAACGACTTCAAGGCAATCTCGCAGACGGCGTCTTTCAGCAAGGCGGGAATCTCGTCGCTGGCGATCTCGTAGCCGTCTTCATCCTTGACGCCGAACCGCGGCCACGCCAACCGCTGCTCCGGGTCTGACCTGACGCCGCGCCACTTGCCGCGCGCAATCGCGTCGATGAAAGCCGTCGCGCGCCTCAAAGCCGCTTCTTTGCCGGCGGCGATGTTGTCGGGGTCGGGAACGGGCGTCTCTTTCCATGAGGGGTTGCCCATGGCGGCGTGATAAGCGTCGGCCTCTTCCAGCGTCACGTAAGAGTCAGTACCGACAACCAAAGGCATTTTTATTCGCCTTTCTTCTTGCGCGGTTTCTTCGATTTGGCGTCGGGCTCAAGTTCTGGTTCAGGTTCGGACGGCGTTTCTTCAACCGTCGGTTCTTCGGCTTCTTCTGCCGCCGCAGCCGTCTCTGCTTCCTCTTTGGCCTTCCGCGCGGCTTCTTTTGCCGCCGCACGCTCGGCCGCCTCGCGCCTCATGCGGTTAAAAGCGAAAAGTCCCATGTGTTACGCCTCACTTTCCGTCGATAAAAAAGGGAAAGGACGCCGAAGCGCCCCTTCCCGAATGGTTCACAAACAGCCGCTAAGCCGACAGCTTGTGGACGAACTTGACGATACGAATCTGCTTGGGTTCATAGACCCGCTCCCAGTTCGTACCGGTCTTAAGTTCGACCATCGTAGGCGTAGCGCCTGCGGCCGCGCCCTTCCATTTGACGCCTCTGGGGTGCATGACAAACGCACGGCGGCTGGCCAGCACGGAATCACCGGCGAGGATGTCGCGGTCAGTCTCCACAGGGTTCATGACGCCGCCTTCGCGGAAGCCGATCGCGCCGTTGCCGAACAGGTAAGTCGTGCACTTGCCGGTGCCGGAATCGTAGGGCAGACCATCGTCGACGATAACGCGGCGGCCAAGGAACGTGTTCATCACGAAATTACCCTCGGAGTCGCGGATCGTCTCGATCAAATCATTTTTCAGCAACTCCGCCTCGACGAGCGAGTGCATACCGACTGCGGTAATATCGGCGCGTGCGTCGCCCAGCTTTTGCGCCGCGTCGATAAACGTCTTGCCGCTGATGACCGCGGCGGCTCCGGAACCCGCAGAGATGTCGTGGACGTTACTGGCCATGCTGGAGGCTCCGAACGCGCCTTCGAGAGTCGCGAAAACGACTTTCTGGAAATCACGCGCCCACCAGTCGCCCACCAGATTGCCGACAGCGCGCAGGGGGTCGTCGCCGGACACCTGACGGGCAAGGTCGTTCACGCTCCACGCTTTACCGCGGAAGTGGATGACGGCGATGTCCTTGCCGGCGGTGATCTTATCGACGGTCAAAGACGCGCCGTCGCTCAGTTCCTCGGAGTTGCCCGTAAGGTCGTTCCAGAAGGGCATGTTGACCGTGTTGCCGCCTTCGGTCAGGTTCGCCCCCATGTTCACGTCGCCGGGATCGGCGACGATACCGCTCTGAAAGAACGCGGACTTTTCCGCGGTGCGGTTGATCACGTAGGGGATAAAAATCTCGGGAACCATCACGTCGGAAATTGCAGTTTTAGCCATATGGCATTACTCCTTTTTAGTTTTGATTTCGTTGCCGGCCGCAAGAGCCAGCGCACGGGCGCGTTCGGGGTTCTCCCGGAAGAGCCGCGCCTGCTCGGTGTAGTTCAGCGTCTCTTTGGCGAACGGGTTCTTGAACCCGCCGCCGCTGTTGCCGGAACCTTTGCCGCCGCTGCCGGAATTGCCGCTCGCCTCGAAGGCGCTCTGGTAATCCTCGTCTTTCTTGAGTTCTTCGACCCATTCGGCGACGGTCATGAACTCGCCCTTGGCGTTTACCTTGGGCGTCCCGTTCGCATCCAGCATGCGAACCGATTCGATGCCGTTTTCTTCAACGACCTTGGCCGAAAGTTTGACCAGCGGAAGCAGCAGCTTGATCTTTCCCTTCGCCTCGGCGATCGCTTTCGTCGCGGCCTGGTCGATCATGTTTCGCTCTTTTTCGGCTTTGTACTTGGCGATCTGGTCGAGCAAAGCCTTCTTTTCCTTCTCGTTGGCCTCGTTGACCTTGCGGATCATTTCCTTGTACTCGCCCTGCTCTTCGAGGCGCTTCTGCTCGTCTTCTTCGACCTTTTTCAAAAGCTCGGAAATCTCTTCCGGTTTCTTGCCGGTGGCGTTCCACGCCTTGAGCATCTGTTCGAGCTTCTTGACGTTGTCGCGCTCTTTGTTCAGGGCGCTTTTCAGACCGTCGGTATTCTCGATACCTTCCGCGTCAAGCACGTAATCGTCGCCACTCTGCTTGTAGAGCTTCCTGATTCCCTCATCAAGCCCGTCCCATTCCGCCTTTGCCAGTTTCAGTTTCAGTGCCATGTTTAGAATCCTCCCGATTCAAGTCATGCGGCATCTCGCCGCACGGCGGTAATAAAAAAACGCCGGCACTATGTGCCGACGTATTTCACAGCTATTGGATTGACTTTCTTGCCTGTTCAGTTTTGCTCGGTTTTGACGTTCTTGTACTTCAACGCTACGAGCGCATGAGAGATCGCGTCGATTCCAGCTTCGGAACTCACCGGCATCGCGTCGCCCTTGGTAAAGAGATTCTCCCATTCGGAAAAATGGACGTGAAGGATCTCATGAACAAGCGTTTCTTCAAGGTTGTAATCGCTCTGCGGCGCATCCGCGTCTTCGGGGACGAGAACATAAATCGTCGATTTTCGAACAGACGGCGTGCTCACGCACTGGCCTAAAACGTTCTCTTCGCACATTTCGAAGTGCCGCTTGAAACTCACGTCGATGTCCCAATCCTGCAACCGCAACGTTTTTTGCCACTCTGCGGTAAGTTCTTTCAACCGTTCTTCGGTCATGCAGCCTCCTTATTCGTTAACTTCTTCATAGGTTTTAGCGAAAATGTCAGGCTTGCACGGGTAATGCTCGCCATTGACGCCCGTAATGATGTAATCGCCCGGACAAACGACGTGACCGCCTTCGAGCGTATCGACAAAGCCGTGATCTTTCAGCGCATAGCCGCACCGCGGGCACGTCTTTCCTTCTTCTGAGCCGGCAAGCTTAACATGACGCACGATATCGATATTAACGTCGCCATGCTTGAACCACTGTACGGCCTCGACTGTTACCGGCCGCTTGCGGAACTTCGGCATTACCTGTCAGCCTCCTTTAGAGATCCAGCGTCTCGTACAGCTCTTTCAGCGTCATGGCACGCCCGTTCTGGTCGATCAGGTCGCCGAACGTGATCTTCCCGTCGCAGTACAGCTCATAACGCCCCTTGCCGAGGATTTCAGTCTGTTCATCGGCGTCGAGCGACTCGAACCACTCCGAAAATTTCAACGATTCCGGGACTTGGCCGTCCATGCTCGCCCGCGTCGATTCCGACATCTCATCGAAATCGTCGAAGTCCAGCTCTTTGAACGATCTAAGCACGGGGGCGTAAACGCAGCGGCAATTCACGTGCAATGGCGGTTCTTCGTACAAAAAATTGTGCGCGGAGATCGGATTGCCGTCCCAGTCCCACGCCGCTCCGTCCCGCATGGCGCAATCGACGCACGTCCGCAGATCGAGCGTAGCAACCCACTGTACGCCCTTGATAACGCTGGCGTTGTCACGGTACGTTTCCATTCTGGCCGCGTTCGAGATACCGATAACCGATGTCCTGACGATGCCTTCGGCCGTTTTGCGCGTCGCCTCGATAACGCCCGGATGCAGTACGCCGTTACGGTCTTTGTAGCCCGTCAGCTCGCGCGTCATCTGCTGCACCGTCTTGCCTTCCGCGTAGCTTTTTCGCGCGAACTCTTTGACCTTGTCGGCGACTTTGTCTTCGAGCCTGGAAAACATCTCGCCGACCGTCTTGCCGCCGATCCAGCCCTCCGACGCCAAGGTCTTGGCCTGCGCCTTGGATATGCCGGCCGTCGGCATCAGTTCGACCTTGACGATAGCGTTGATCGTTTGCGCAGCGTCGGCCGACGCAAAGACGGCAAGGCCCGAAAGCGTTTCCTGAAATTCTTCGCGGTATTCCGACAACTCGCCCGCGATCTCGCTTTGGCATTCTTTCAAGTAATTTTCTATCGCCTTTTTCCGCCTTCCAGACGGAAGACTCAGCGAGTAATCGCTCTCTATCAGCCTGGCGGCGAGCTTCTTGCTCAAGGTTTTGATCAGCTTCGCGATCTTGCCGCGCTCTTTCGCCGCCACGCGGGAGATTTTCAAAGCTTGCTTGAGCGTTTCCTCTACTACCCTCTCGTTTACGGTTTTGACCATAGCGAGACACCTTCGTTATTCTTCGCCTTCGCCGTGGCTTTCGGCCTGGTCTTCGGCGTTCGCGGCTTCAAGCTCCTTGACGATGTCCACATCGTCGGAAATCAAGCCGCGCCGCTGCGCTTCCTTCAAGATGGTCTGCTTCGTCACAAGACCTTCGCCCTTCATGGAGATCAGCGTCGTAATGGCGTTCGCGTCGTAGGCGGCAAGCTCGAAGTTGCTGTTCAAAGCGATCGACGGACCATCTTCCTTGCCGCTCCATATGGCCATATACTTCAGGACGTTCTCGATCATGTCCTGCGCGTTGTCGGCCATATTGCGGAGCGGAGACGTGGCGCGCGCTTCGTCCGATTCGACTTCCGTCGCCGTCCGCGCGCTGCCGCCCGTGCTCAGGAGCGGTTTCAGCCCGACCGCCTGGATCTCTCTTTTCAGCGTCTCGATGTCATCCTTGCCAGTGTTCAGAGCAGAACCGGAATGCTCTACCCATTGCAAAGACGCTTCGGGAGTGTCGGCGCAGTAAGCGTGCATCGACGTGACGACGATGTTCTGATTTTCCGTCGTCGGCCGCCAGCCGCGCGCAAACAGGATCGGACAGCGCGCGATGTGCAAGCAGTTGTCCTGTTCGGCCTGCGAGTTCCACAGCCGGATCGAGAGGTCGGCAAGATCGAGCATCGGCGATTCGACGTAATAGCCGGTTCCAACGTCGCTGGCGGCGATGTAAGGCACGACCGGCACGCCTCTTTCGGCAGGGAACGAAAGCGGAAATTCCTGCACTGCGCCGGTGCTTTCGTTGTAAATCTCGCACTTGCCCGGCGTGTAACGCCTTACGATCTTCACTTCTCGCTGCACGTAATCGACCGTCTGATAACGGCTCTCGCGGACGCGGAAATCGATGATCCGCCCCATTTCGTCGGCCTCGACGAACAGAACGTCGAGAGCGTCGTATCTGCGACAATAAGGGCGGATATTCTGCTCTCTCTCTTCGCGCAGGTTCGTCGCCGTCGAGCGCGGCATATCGACCAGCACCCAGCAGATCCCGTCCCTGATGCCGGCCGTAACGACGTTGCGGAAAAACACGTCGGCTTTCGAACCCACACGATCGAGGTCTTCCCACCATGCTTTCATATCGTCGTCGAAGTCGTCTCCGGGCGTCGTCGGCTTGGCGAAGATGCGGCCGACATAACCGCCGATGGCCTCTTTCAGGTAATTTGGGATCGTCAAGGTCTTGATGCGGGCTCGATATTCCCTGTCTTCCTCTTCGAGGAACATCGGCAAATACTTCGTGCCCGCCTCGCGCAGCGTCTTGTTGCCGCCGTACACGTCGCGCATTCGCAGCAGCATTTCCTGCATGTTCAGATAGACGATGGACGGCTGGGCGTAAAGCGCGCCCGATCTGTTTTCTTCCGGCATGTCCTCACTTCCTTTGCATCAAAATCAATACAGCGACACATGCTGACTGATCACGCCCCTGTTGGCCATCTGCATGACGCCATACCGCACGGCGTCGCAGGCGTGGTCGTTTGCCTTGACGGGCACGTCCTGTCCGGCATCCTGCGCCTTCTTGTCCCAAACGTAAGTGGGAAGCTCGGCGCGCAGATTGCTGCACGAGGGGTCAATCGTCAGCACGTTCTTCGAAAACAGCGTTCCGACTGTGCGGATACCGTCAAGCACGGCATTGTTGGCGTCAAAGACGCGAAAACCCCTTCGGCGCGCTTCCAGCTTGAGGGAAGCCGCCGAGGGGTCGATCACCAGCGGAACGGTGAATTTGGATAAATTGTGCTGCGAGTAAAACGACTCGAAGTCCGACACATATTCCGCATCCGTCTTCTGTCGCTGGCGCGCGCGGCTGGAATAATAGTATTCGGCCGCCGCGTGGTAACGGTGGTCGGGACGCGAGTGGTACTTGTTCACGAGCAGCGCGGCCGTCGGATTGCCCGTGCCGTAATCGACGCCGACGCACTGCTCCATCAGCGAGTACTTCCTGTTCAGTTCGTCGGTCGAAACGACGTGCCGGCTTTCGTCGAACATGTCGTAAATCGCGCCTTCGGCCTGGCACCACTCGCCGAGGATAAAGCGGCGATACCACAATCCCGTATACTCGCGCTCGATACTGCTCACATAGTCGGGGTCGAGCGTCACGTTGTCGTACAGCCGGAACGCGAAGCGCTTGAGATTCAACTCGCTTTCGCGGTCGAGATATTCCACCTTGAGCCAGTGAAAAGGCGAATCGGGGTTCGTCGTACCGAAAAACCGCGCGCCCGGAAGACGCAGACGCGACAACAGCATCTTGAAAAACGATTCCGGCCACAACGTGATCTCATCGCCGTAAGCCCCGGCAAGCGTCGCGCCGCGGATCTTGTTCTCCGCCCGGGCGTCGCTCGCGCCGCACAGGTAAATCGTGCGCCCCATGAAAGAAGCTTCGCCGCCGCGCACCGTGAAACGATCTTCGCCGATCATGTTCATGATGGGGTCGAGAATATTTCGCTGCAACGTGCGCTCCGTTTTGCCTGTCATCAAAAAAGCGCCTTTTTTCGGAGCGTCGAGCGCCAGCCAGGAAAGCCATTTCCAGATGGAGCAATATGTTTTGCCGCTCGACACAGATCCCTCCCAGATATTAAGGCGTGCCGTCGCTCGCTGGCACGACTCGATCTGCTTCGGGAACAGTATCTGCTTTATCTCCTTCGGCATCTCGTTCATCGTCGGCGTCGCCCCCCTTCTGCCTGTCCTTGATACCTTCCAGAAGGGCCATCAGAGGATCTTTCGACTTGTCCGCCGCCGGTGAAGGATTACGGCGAAAATGTTCGGGATCGCAGTTGTACAAAAGGATCTGGATCGCCAGGATGTTGGCGGGGATCACTCGCTCGAACACCTCGGCCTGAAACGTGACCATTTCGCCGTTCTCATTCCGTTTCTTTATCACCCGGCGCTCCGTGACCGTGTGCTCAAAGCAGCTTTCATACAGGCTTTTGTGGACCTTCGACACCATGATCTCTCGACCGGTCTTGATCGCCTCGCCGAACTCGGGATGCGTCCTGATCCAGACACGGATCGTCGAAAGCGAAACGCCGAACATTTCAGCGACTTCGGTATTGGTCTTCCCGTCCTGCTTCAGCTTGGCGGCAAGGTCGGGATGGATTTTAGGGTCGTAGCTGGACTTCCGCCCGCTGCTCTTTTTCTTCTTCTTGACCGCCAAGAGATCACCTCGCTTTTCATGCTTGATTTATTGTACAGGATATTGTACAATATCTTGTACAAAGAAATAAGAAAGGAGTGTTCGCCATGTTAGCAGTGAGCTACTCGACCATACGGACGAAGCTCAAGGACTACTGCGACGCCGCAGTCAACAACGATGAAACGATCATCGTTACCAGGAAGAACGAAGAAAACGTCGTACTGCTGAGCCTCGACAGCTATAACCGCCTGATGAAGAGCCTCCGCAACGCCGAATACGTCGCCAAGCTCGACCGCGCGTTCAAACAGCTGGAAGCCGGCGGCGGCAAGGAACATGAGCTTATCGAAACGGACTAGCCGCTATGAATAAGCTCTGGTCGGACATAGCGTGGGATGAATACCTTGAATGGCAATCCGTAGACAAGAAAGCCGTCAAGAAAATCAACGCGCTGATCAAGGACATCGAACGGAACGGAGTATCCAAGGGCATCGGCAAGCCGGAACTGCTGCGCTACATCAACGGCTGGAGCCGCGAGATCGACAAAAAGAACCGCCTCGTGTACCGAATCGACGAAAACGGATTTCTTTTTATCGCCTCGTGCAAAGGGCATTACGAGGATTAAAAACAAAAGCCGCTTGTCTCTCGCGACAGGCGGCTTCGTTTATTCTCCGGCGTCCGCTTCCTGTGCCGCAAACCGTTTCAAGCGGCGAATCTGCCCGCTGGAAACGAACATTTCGCTGACAGGTACGCCAATCTCCTTCAAAAGCTTGTCTTTGTCCTCTTGAGACTCGCAAATCACCTGCAAATAATAATCCGGCGACTGTTCCTTCTTGAAACGCTCTGCCGCCTCTTTGCGGTCTTTCTTGATTTCAGCGATCATAGCTTTCGTATCCTTAACTTCCGGCGTATCTTGATACAGTTCGGAAAAACGGTCGTCACCGCCGAACAGATAATCGATATCCGCGTCGGTAAAGCCGAGTTCGTCATTACTGAAATCTTCCGTTTCGATCATATCCGCCAGCTTGTCTATGTCCCAATCGCCCTGCATGGACGGATTGTTCAGCTGAACGTTCAGCTGTTTTTCTTCACGGAGATCGACGTCGATGACCGAAACTTCCAGCTCATAGTCCTGATTCTTTTCAAGCAGATCGAGCGCGTTCAACCGTTGGTGTCCGCTGACGACAGTCCCAGTCCGCTTGTTCCAGACGATCGTCGCGCCGATCAAGCCGTGCTGTTTAATGGCTTTTTTCAGCCTTTTCAGCGATTCCTCGCTGATCGTCCGCGGATTGTAGCGAGCCGCGTTCAGCTGCGAACGGTTAACGACCATCGTTTCGCCGCGCTGAAATTTGGTAATGGCGCTGGCTTCAGACGATTGACCGTCGTTTTTTGAGCGTCCCATCATCGTTCACCTCTTTTTCTTTCTTGAAAAGCTCGTAGTTCTTGACGCAGCACTCAACATCCGGATACCACAGCCTGAATAGCTCGTAATCATCCGGATAATGCTGTTTCAAGAGCCACATGTCCCGCGGCAGCATTCCCATCAAAGAATGCCCGAAGATACGAGATTCAGGCGAAATCTTCAGCCGTCTTCTCTGAATGTACTCGTATACTTGTTTTTTATTCCAGTACGCAATCGGGTACACTCTGCCGCGAACTGTATCTATCGTGCTTGAATGCTTTATCATGGCTCGCCGGACAACGCTGTCGCTTATGCGCTCGCCCGCGGCGATCCAATAAATGCCTGTTTTTTCGCGTAAATAGTTGTAACAATCGAGCGTCGAGATGATCGGAACCTCTTCGTCCGGCACCCGAAAAATCCCGTAACGCATGTAATCCGACGTCTGAAAATGCGGGATGCGGATAATCTCGATGCCGTACTTTTTCTCATAAAACCTGAGTGTCGCTTCCTGAAAGGACAATCCCTTCACGACATACATAAAATAGCCAACCACATGTTTGAAAAAGCGCGTGCACACATCGAGAGTAACGACAGAATCCTTGCCGCCCGATACTCCGACAAGGATTCTGTCCGTCATGTTGCTTGCCGTTCTCAACGTGTCGAAAAGGACAGTGCCTCCGACAGTATGAGCCATGGCTTAACCGCCCTGTTTGCCTTCGGCTCTGCGACGCGCGCGATAGACCCTTCGCGACATCTGCTGAGCGATAGCGCGGTTACGCGCATACTGCCGCGACCGAGAGCGTCCGCCCGGAGCGTAATCAAGACGGTTAACCCTGCGAATTGCGTTCGCAAACTCCATGCTTTAACCTTCCCTTCCATCAAAAAGTAGAAGACTTGCATCGCCAAAAAAAACAGACAGCGACGCATAAAAAAAGACAGCCGCCCACATATGTAGGTGGCTGTCTTCTTTTTTTGCAAAATTTTAACTTTACTTCGCAAGCTCTGCGGAACGCCGAGCCTGCAACTCCTTCTGTTCTCTGATGAGGTCTTCATATGCCTTTTCTTTTTTCAGCTCAATATACTCGATCAAAGAATCGTCAACGTCGAAAAGATGCAGTTTACCTCTTACATCGACGTGATACACAGGCCGCGGGTTTTCGAGCAGCCAGCCATACAGCGGGCGATCGGTTTCAGGCATTTCGTCCATGCCCGCGTATGGCAAAAGCTCTTTTGTGAGCGGCACTATGTCTTTAAGCGTCACAACGCAGATCGACACCCCTTGCGGAAACAGCGCGGGGTTTAGCTCGTTGGGATCGAGACTGGGCACGAGTGCCCATTGACGAGACGAGCAGATCAACAGGTCGCCGCGGTAGTCTGTACGCCATGAACGGACTTCGACCGTCTTGATGCCCGTTTCGATCCCGTAGGCATACGGCTGTCTTATTGATATTGCCTTCACCTTTTATTTTCACCTGCTTTCAAAGCGTCAAGATTCAGCAGCCCCTTGTGCTCGTCGACATATGACGAGATAAACCCGCGCAAAACGTCGGTCACACTCGACCGCTTGAGCGCGCATATCGCAGCAAACGCCGCGTACTCGTCGGCGTCTACTCTCAGCGTAAATACTGCAACATCTGCCGTCTTTTTTAAAGACCTTGCCATTGTCATCACCTCATGGCCACTATATCACCAAGACATTTTTAAATCAAGATTGCATAATGATGTAATAGCCATTAATTCTTTGCACAATCTTTCTGCATTTTGTCTGTTGCGTCTTTATATCTTGACTGCTAAAATCTGGACATAAAGCAAACGGACAAAACTACAAGGAGGCACAAAAGATGACGACAAAGCGAGACATGGACAGGCTCACGGCACAGCTCAAGGAGCTCAAGGATCTGCGAGCGATGAGGGACGATCTGGCCGATCAGATCACGGCGATCGAGGACGAGATCAAGGGCGCGATGGAGCGCAACAAGATGACAGTGCTCGAGACGAGCGCCGGCACGGCGACGTACAAGATGATCGCGAGCAAGCGCTTTGACACCACGGCTTTTAGGGCCGACCACGAGCGCATGTACACTCAGTACCTCAAAGATAGCGACTACAAGCGCTTTACGGTTAAGTAGCTCACAGGCTGGGCCGGGCAACCGGCCCAATCAAAAAAAACAATTATATAGGAGGATAAAAAATGAAAACTTACATCGCAAACGTCAGCGGAGCATGGTACGCAGTGGAGTACTCGGAGAGACAGGATCAAGTCTACTCGATCGGCAACGACTGCCCGCGCATGGGCGGACGCTGGGTCGCAGACGCCACTAAGGGCGGCGTCAGGTACGTCGCGCAGCCGTCGCCTAGCCGCAAGGCTGCCTACGCCAAAGCCTGCCGTCACGGCATGTACGGCGGCGAGCTGTACGTCTAAAAAACACACAAGGAGGACAACACTATGAGTATCTATCACGGCATCAAAATCATCGGTCTCAAAACGGCGGCTGGAGAGAGCAAAAAATGTGATTACTACGGTCTGCACCTCGACCTCGGCTATGACCTGTCTGACGGTAGGCTGTACACGAGCGAGTATCACAGCTGCAACTCGTGGAGCGAGTGGCGCTACCCGATCATCGCAGCGGGGCGGCTATACGCCCCGCATACGATGAAAGAAATCGCGTCAATAGTGACGATTAAAGTCGAGGAGTACAAGACCAGCCGTCAAAACCTGGCTGCGATGGACGCATGGGCTGAACAGGCCGCAGAGGAGTACGACAAAGAGACAAAAATGCTCATCGACGTATACGAGTAAAAAAACAGGCCGAAACCTAGGGCGCTCTCGCGCCCGATGGTCTGGCGGTGAGGCCGCCACTGATGAGGCTAAGCAATAAGGGGCGGCATGAGCCGCCCCAAAAACAGAAGGAGGAAAAATCATGAAAAAAACAACATGGACTATTTTTGTATCAGATGAAAATGTGGATGCTCCTGAAGCACCGCGGTTTTGGATCACGAGATGGATATCTCGTGAAAAAGACTCAACGCCTGCTCCCCTCACAGTGGGGATCGAGCGCGGGCACATCGTTAAGCTAACATATAGCGATCTCGATGGCGAGTGGAATCTAGATGCGGCCGCGGCTGACCGCGGAGAACCTGTAATAATATGTCCTTGCACAGGCGGCAGAAGTGTGGAAATGACTATAAAAGTGGTCCTAATAAATGAAAAGAACCAAGGAAACGATATAACAAACTATATCTAAGCCAGGCCGAACCCGGCGAGCGCCGTTACAGCGACGACGACGGATACGGCTCAAAACAAACAGAGCGCCGGGGCATGTGCCCTGGCGCTCTTGTTATTTTGCCTCGCAATAGATCACTGTAAATATAATACAATAATTTAAATTTTGCACAAGTCTTTGACTATTCACAATTCGCTCACCAATCGCTCTAAAATCGCATCAAGCCTTGTGCGAGCTGTTTTTCATGATACAATAACAGTACGCCAACGATCTGCACACTCTTTTGACATCTTCACACCTCCTTCCTTGAGCCGCTTGCAGCGATATTTCCTCCTTTCACGCTGCAAGCGGCCTCTTTTTCTATCTCGACGCTGTGCGCAAAAAAAAACAAGCCGCCCATCTCGATCAGAGACAGGCGGCTTTTATTATGCTGTATGCTGACGATCTTCGGCACGCTTCAAAAGCCACTGGCCGGAGAGCGTCATTTTTGCAATGGCGTGCGGGACGCGATTACGGATGCGCTTCACCGTGCTCTCGCTGACAGCCGCCCTTTCGGCAAGGGCCTGCACTGGGCCGCCGTCGATACGCCCGAACGACATTTCATCGTAAAGAACATCCCAATAATAGATCTCCCACGACCGCGCCGTCGCAGGATCGCTCGAGCACCACTTCACGCTGCGGACAATGTCTTCCCACGGCACCGAATCGAGCACTGACAAAAACTCGTCGATGAAGCGGTCTTCGGCCACGATCTCGGCGTCGCCGGTTCCGCCGGACACCTTCACGCTCTCGCCCTTCGGCCGGAACAGATACGCTGCCCGCATCTCGTCGCGAGACGGCTTCGGCCTTTCGCCCAAAAGCGCCGGCAAGCCGCTCGAGCACTTCCGGGCGATCACGTCGATCACGCGCGCCAGCCGGTCGACCTTACTCATGAGCCAACATCTCCCGGCCGTTGCAGACCTGCACGCCGCGCGAGAGCGCCGTTCTATGCTCTTTGATACAGCCGCGAGACTCCATCCACGTCACGCCGCCGCGAACCCACGGAGAGCTGTCGAAGAACCAGACCTCATCACAAAGAGGGATCAGCCTTTCGCACAGATCGAGCGCTTTTTCATTCTCTTTTTCGTCCCGCGCGTCCAAAAACGAGAACAAATGAACAGGCGATAACGGCAAGACTTCCGGCTTGTTCTTGATAATCTTGCAACAGATCAGCTTAACGTCGTCGAAATTGTCTTTCAGGCTATACCTTCCGCACGTGCCGTGAAACGGATGAGCGATGTAAACGATCTTCATCTCTCACACCATCGACTCGGCATCTTCGCACGGATAACAGAGATTGTCGTACCTCCATGCGTAGACATCTTTCAGATAGAACTCATCGCCTGTATAGACCATGCCGAACACAGGCGTTTTACCGTCGTCCCCCACAGAAAATTTAGCGCGCACCATGGTGTTTCTGCGTCGTCCGTCATTCCCGTCATTTTTCAGCGCGATAACGACGTTCACGAACTCTTTGCCCTTCGGGACATGCGGAAGCCCCGAAAAATACCAATAATCCGATCTATTCATTTTTTCGTTTCACCTCTGGACACTCTTTCACTAAAATATCCACGTCAAATGGATAGATGTCGTCGCGCCCTAACATCTGCGCGATCTGTTCCCTGCAATTCTTCAGTTCGGCACAGGCGACGTCGTCAGCCGTCACGCTCTCTTCGCAGTCGATCTCGATCATCTCGTAGTACCGCTCGATGCCGACGCCGCCCCGACCTAAAATTCCTCTCTCGATCTCGCTGAGGCTGCCCACATCGACCGACTTGTCAAGAGTGATCTGATACCCAATAGCAAAGCGACGTTTCATGACGACATCTCTCCTGTGCTGTAATGTTTTTTGTTTGTTCTTTCTTTAGAACGGCGAGAACTCGACCTTTGCCGTTCTCAACGGCTCGAAGATCGCTTCCGTCCACGGCTCGACCTGTTCGACGATCTCGACGAACCGATTCACCATCTCTTTGATCTCCCACTGCGCGCCACGCACGCACACCCGCTTCACGAACAAGTCGTGCAGCGACCGCAGATTCAGCGTCGTGACAAAGTTCGTCTTCATCGCGTTAGGCAGAATAAAGCGAGCGTCTTCCTTCTTGACGCCGAGCGCCACCAAAGCGTTATACGCCTTTTCAATCTCGCCGATGGCCAGCTTCCAGGCACAGTGCGCCGAATCGTTACTCTCGATCGACGGCGGCAACACCATATCCCGCGCGTTCATCTTGACATACCGCTGCGACTGCACCGACAGAGACACACCGACACGATGGCGGCTGTACTGCGCCAATAAAGAACGCGACACGCCGGAAACGGCGAACGTCATCGTCGCGTGCTCCAGGATGGAAAGATGGCCAGCCTTGACCAGCGAGACGATCAAAGCGATGTGCTTTTTCAGCCGATCGTCGTCGTTCCACGTTTCCTCGATCGAGCGGCCGTAGAGCTTCTGCGGCGAGTCTTCGCTCTTGCACGTGCGCGCCGCCGTCCACAGCACGTCAAGCCATTCGCCCGATCTGCTGATAAGCTCGACTTCCATCATTATCTCACCTTCTAGTTGTTGATGTTATGGTCAAAACTCTTGTGCTCGCAAAAGCAGTCCCAACAGAACGGCCCATCGTCGCAGTAATAGCAATAATAAACACGCCCGCTTTTGCCGCACTCGGAGCACTCGCCATACTCCTTGCCGTCCGACGTCGTGATACTGCCGCCGCTACTCCTCTTCGTCATCGTCGCCATTTTTCTTTTTTCGCCCTCTCTTTCTCTTCGTCATAGTCAAATCGAGATGCAGCGTCGATTCCCACGCTTTCTTGATGTCGTCCGCCGTCCGTTCGCGACCTTCGGCCACCATGGCCATGCGTTCGTCATATTCTTCAAGTATCAACCCCCTCATTTGACTGTCCATACCGGCATAGCGCGCCATGATCTCGCCGACCTGCCCGATCGTCAGCTCCTCCAGTTCGCTGTTTATCAGCGCCAGCCGCGAAGCCAGAAGCGGACTAAAACCGCGTTCAGCCCTAAATCCAGCCACTCTTCTTCAAACCTGCGCTCTCAAACATTCGCAGCATGCCTTCTTTTCTCGTATTCATGTTCTTCGATAATGCTCAACATATCGCCCGTAAAACCGAAGTCATACGGGTCAAGCCCCAACGCCTCGCACAACAGGAAGAACATCTTCGTCTGCGGCGTTCCGCCGTTTCGTTCCAAGGCTAAAAGATGACTGGGAGCGGTTTTAATGTTCAGGTTACCTGACGCATATATACTCTTGATTACCTCAGCCGCGGTAAGCCCCAGCTCATCTCTCGCCGTTCTGACCGCCGCTCCGAACCTCTTTGCCGCAGCGGCGTTTTCAGCGTCTAATCTCTTTGGCATTTTTCACAGCCTCTCGATAATATTCTGAACTATTCGGAATTTCCGAATAGTTCGATTACAACACCTCGCGCACGCGGAATTTTCCACATGCCCAACTGCTTTTCATGCTCACCGAACAACACTCCGCACACACGCGCGGGATTTCCAAATTCACAGAATAATTCGCTTTTGTGTTATAACAACATTCCACGCACGCGCAAGATTTCCACTTCGACGAACGCCGCAGCTTGGCCGAAACCTCACCGTCTTACGCATTCTCCATGGACGTAAATTTCCCCGTGTTTCGGGGTATTCGTACCTGTATCAAACCTTCTGCGCCTCCAGTTTCAGCGCTTCATTCAAAATGTTCACCGCGGCATTCTCGCCGCGTTCGTGATGCGCGCCGCACTGCGGGCACACCCATTCGCGGATACGCAAGTCTTTCATCGCTTCGTTCTGATAGCCGCAGACACTGCAAAGCTGGACGCTCGGATGCTCAGTCGGGATTTTGACCACCGTTCCGCCGTGCAAAAACGACTTGTATTGAAGCTGCCGCACAAATTCAGACCAGCTCGCATCGCCGATACCCTTCGCGAAGATGGGATCTTTCAGCATCCTCTTCGTTTCCAAGTCCCTGACCGCGATCAAAGAGTTTTCTTCGACGACCTGAAGCGACAGTTTATGCAAGAAATCTTTCCGAATATTCGCAATACGCTCGTGAATACGCGCCACGACAAACCGCTGCTTGTTTCTGTTGCTGCTTCCCTTCTTGCGCCGCGACAGTTTTCTCTGCGCCCGCGCCAGCTTCTTCTCGTACCGTGCCAGGACCTTCGGATTGTCGATCTTGTTGCCCTTGTCGTCGGTGTAAAAGTCGCGCAGTCCGAAATGAAGCCCGATCGTGCCGCCGTCGTTCAAACCGAGCTCGATATCCTGCTTCACACACAGCGAAATAAAGTATTTGCCCGTCGCCGTGCGACTGACCGTGGCGTTCAGGATACGCCCCGCAAACTCCGGTACGGGACGCACCTTTACAGTGCCGATCTTCGGCAGCCGGACGCGCCCGCCGTCTTCGACGCGGATTTCTTTGTTCCCGTTCTGCAACCTAAACGACTGAACGTTGTTATAACGAGATTTGAACTTCGGATAACGCCCGCGATGGGCAAAGAAGTTCTGATACGCCCTGTCGAGGTCGCGAAGCGAGTTCTGCAAAGCGGCGTTCGACACCTCGTATAACCAAAGATGTTCCCCGTCCTGCTTCAAAACCGTCAAGAGCTTGCAGCAGGCGTAATAATTCAACGTCTCCTTGTTCTCGTTGTACGCCTTTTGCCGCACGTCGAGAAAATGGTTATAAATGAAACGGCAGGCGTTGAAATGCTTGTTGATGACATCGATCTGCGCCTTTGTCGGGTACAGACGAAACTTTATGCCTTTGGAATAATCCATCTTTTTCACCTCGATCTTTGACAGCGCGCGCGGAAGCAACTTGGCAAGCGCTGGACGCCTAAAGCTATGTCTGCAACTCTCTACGCGCGCGCGGAAGCAACGCCGCATACGTTCGAACTTTGCCACTGTCAACACAACTCTCTACGCGCGGTAGATTCCTGCTTCATCGAGTGCCGCCCGCCCATAAACCGCGGCAAGGTCTTCCGCACTCTCCACAGGCGTAACTTTCCGTGAGTTTCACGGTAGATTTCTTTCTTGGCCGCCAGACGTCATTTTTCGCGTCTGACGGCTGCATTATTTTTTAATTCGACGCCGCCTTCTGTTCTTCTTCCTCTTCCAGATCGTCAAACAGACTCGGTACCGCCTGTTCGGCTTCGGCTCTGCGTAAGTACTTGACGCCATCGTCGAAATACGACTCGCACAGCTCCGACGCGCCGCCGCAGCGCCCCATCAGGATCGCGCGGTAAGGCACCGTCATCAGCCCGCCGAAAGGATCGTAAATCAGCTCGCCCGGATTGCTGTACCGTTCGATCAGGCGATCGACGATATCAAATTGTAAAGGGCAATTCTTTACGATACAGCCTTCAGCGGTATAACTCGCGTCGTCTTCGACCTGCAAGCTCCATGTTTCAGCTTTGCCCTTATCTTTCACGTCACGAACTTTCTTCCATGCGCCATCATCCGCTAAGATGCGGCCGAAAAAGTGCGAGCCTTTACGCCAGCTCATTACCCATAACTGAAGCTGATTCACTTCTCGACCTTCAATGATATGTTTGCCGGCAGGCTTGCCCGCGAAGACTGAAGCAATTACTCCTCGCGCACGTTGCGCCACCATTGCCATACCGAGTAGCAACGCGCGCGATACTGAACAAGCCATTACAGCATTACCAGCACTGCACCCGTCACCTGACAGATAACCGGATAACAACGCCTCAGACAGTTCAGCATTCAAACACAATCCTTCAATCGGGATTTGCTTGTTTTCTGCTCCCTTGCCGCATTTGCCGAGCATTTCGACAAGAGATTCGGCCATCATTCTTGTGCTCAAGCGATATTGACGCGCCGTTCCGTTTGCGAAGGAACCGATATACTTACCGGCATGAAATTCAAATTCTTTGATCTTTTTCTTGCCAATACTGACAAAGAAATCACCTCGTGTTCCCATGTGACCGTCGGCGAGATATCTACCAACAAGCCACCAGTCAGAAGCAGACAACGCGCTTTTTTTGATCTCAGGTAATTTCAGATTGACCCAGCTACCCTTTGTGTCTTTCGCTTCAATCCACGTCGGTTCAGTTATTGACAGATAATCTATTGCTCTTGTCTTATTATTCTTTCGCGTCCACAGTTTATGATTCGGCGTCGTAATAAGTAGCGGCACACCCTGCGCCTTCGTCTGAACAACCGGATTGATGCCAGTATATGCTTTGGCTATTACACGTTTCCAGTTGCCTTTATGTGTAAGAACAAAATCGCCGACATTTATCAACTCTATAGGCTTAAAACCCTTACGTGTCAGTACCAACGACCCTTTTGCCAAACAAAGATGAAGCGTCAGATTGCGCCGCGCCTGCTCTCCGTTCAGCGAAAGCATTCTGTTCACGTCGTCCCAGACGTCGGGATGCCACGACCCCGGCGCGATGGCCATAAAAGTCGCCGGAAGCTTCCCGTCGCGGTCTAAATCTTCGCCAAGTTTTATATGCTCGTCGTAGTCATAGATCTCGCCGCGGCTATTATTTCTGAACACCTTGCCGAGATCGCCGACGCTCAAAGCCTCGTACTTCTTCGCGCTCAGCCTGTTTCCGTCCGCGCGCCAGAATGCGTGAGCGTCCACCTGCCAGCGCGCGCGGCTGTACTCGTCTTTGCCGTGCGTCACGGGCACGTCGGCATAACCTCGCGTGCGGTCGGTCTGCGGCTTGCGGAAGATCAGCACGTATTCGGGCATGCCGACGCCCATCTTCGTACCGTCCTTGCAGTCTTCCGTCCAGCCGAGGCGGTACGTCTGGTTGTTCTCGCGCACAACGTCGGTGATGACCGTGATCATGCCCATGTAGTCGAAGCCGTGGCGCATGAAATGGAAGATCGTTTCGGCGTGAAGCGGCGATACCGTAGGCGCGCCGGCTCCCGTGACGTTGCCGAACAAGATCCTGTCCTTGATATGGATGCAGCAAATTCGCCCCGGCCTCAAGATACGCAGCAGCTCAGGCGTGAGAAAGTCCATCTGCTTCCAGAACTGCGCGTTGTCATCGTTGTGCCCCATGTCATTGTAGTTCGACGCATATTCGTATTGGGTACTGAAAGGGATCGACGTGATGATCTCGTCGACGCTGTTTTCTGGCTTAAGCATGGCTTCCTCGACGCAGTCGTTCAGCGCGACTTCGAAATGCTCGCCTTTTTCGACGCGCCGCGTCACGCCAAGATCGCGCTTCAAGACTTCCGTGCCCAGCTTCGACAAGCCGTATTTAGCAACCACTTCCGACATGGTGGCCATGAGCTTGTCGTATTCCGTCCACTTGTCCTTGAGGACGTTCAGCACCTCATTCTCCGATTCGGCATAGATAACGTGGATCTCGCAGGGCTGATCCTGCAAGAACCGGTAAATACGGTGGATCGACTGCGCGAAATCGTTGAACTTGTAGCCGATGCCTAGGAAGATCGCCTTGTGGCAATGTCGCTGAAGGTTGCAGCCGGAACCGCTCAGTTCTGGCTTGCTGGCGAAGTACTTGATTCTCCCTTCCGCGAAATCCTCGACGATCTTCTCGCGCTCTTCGAGGTCTTGCGTGCCGTAAACCGTCCTGCATTCGGGCAGAGCCTTCTCGATCGCGTGCCGCTCTGCTTCGAGGTCGTGCCAGATGATGTAATGAGATTCGGGATCGTTCCTGATGATCTCCATCATCTTCCCGATACGCGAATCAAGGCTCACGCGCTTTTCATGCGCCGCGTCGCGCAGGCTCAAGGTCGCCTCGGCGAACAGAAGGTTTTGCCCGTCTTTGTCGGTCATCGGCTCCGAACCGCGCCCGACTTCGTGATAAATCACCTTCAACGGCGGCAGGTTGTAGCCCTCATCGCTGTAACCAAGCTCCGACGGCTTCTGCAAAAAGATCGCCCACGAGTGCATCCAAAGCCAAAACTCGGTCTCTTTGTGCGGGTACAGCGTCAGATTGTTCGCCTTCGTGCTGTCGCGCTGAAAAAACCGCGTAAGCGCGTCGCCCGTATCCATAATGCCCAAAAAGCCGGCATAGTTGATCAGCTCGCGGTACCTGTTCGGCGCAGGCGTCGCCGTAGCTACGAATTTATATTTGCACGTCTCGAACATCGGCAAAAAGTTCTGATATGTCTTCGATCCAAAACTGCGAAGCACCGACGCCTCGTCCAGGCTGACGATGTCGAAAAGTTCGGGGTTCAGTCGGCCGTCGCGGATCGACTCGTAGTTCGTCAAAAAATACGCGCCGTCCGCCTCTTCGACTTCTTCCGTCCGGCGGATGAACCGGAAATTCACGCCCAGCAGCGCGCCGTCTCTCATAAACTCCTGCCGCACGCCCAGCGGACAGACGATCAGCGCCCGCGCGCCGGTCTTGTCGTGCAGGATGCGCACGATCTCGGACTGCATCATCGTCTTGCCCAATCCGTAGCTGGCAAAGATCGCCCGCTGGCCGCCCTGTACCGCCCACTGAACGATGTCGCGCTGATGCGGAAACAACTTTGAGTTAATTTCCGAACTTTCACAAGGCAGCCCGTTCAGCGCCGCCATTTTGATCTTGCCTTTCACAAAATCGCGATATTCATTGATTTTGTTCATTTTTAACACCAAAAAGCAAGCTTTTTATAATAAGCACAACGACAATTTATTGTCAATTCCAACATTTCATCATTTCGCAGAATCGATTTTCCACTTTCGCATTTCGTCGTTTTGCATAAAAACATTGTCTATCTCCCCATGATCTGCACCGCAGGCAAGGCTCTCCAGTCTCACCCGTCCGCAAGCCGCTCTGCCTGCCAGCGAAACGACTTGAACCCTATGCATTTTCGGCGCGGGCGCGCTTGTATTGCTCTATGCCCATCGCCAGCAGCCACAGCATCGCGTTATGGACAGTCCGCCGCTCGGCCTCTGCGATAGCCGCGATTTCACGCTCCGTGCCCTCATCGAGCCTGATATTTTTGACCTTGCACATTTTGCCCTCCCGGTTCTCAATCAATTTAAAATCAAACGATCGTCATATTCGCGTCAGAATACCCATAACTTTGCGTTCGGCATATTGGACTACGTTAAAATGCAACTTCGCTTCAATTTGACATGCCTACGTCGAAAACTCGCCTATTTTGAGTTTTTGGATTAGGCCGTTTTTTCACCTTCGGAAATTTCCCCGACAGTTAAAGCAGGGATTTTTTTGCCCTTGTTTACGTCTGTCACTTTAGCAACGTCAACGATCTGCGATTCATCCCACGGGTACAGCACCGATCCGTCGCGTTCGGTTTTGCCACAGAGGTGGTCGCGAACGTCCCGAATATTTTGTCGAACCGCCGTAGCGTAATAGCGGCAAAATATTTGCTCGTTTTTCACTGCGTCGCCCCAGCACACTTCGCACCATCCGCCCATGCAATCGAGCGCCCACATCGTGGCTTTATCTTCGAACCGCATCGACGTATCGGAGCGGTATTTTTTGATCGCGTCGCAAACCTGTTTCCACGCCATGCGCGCCCGGTCTTCGATGGAACCGCCCTCAAGCTGTTCGAGCACTCGCGCCGGCGTCGGCTTGAACTCGCTGTCTTTGAGGCACGCGATCGTCGCGGCTCTCACTTCGGCATACGAATATCCCGAAAGTACTCCGAACGCGAGAGACAGCGCCGATTCGGACGGCGTTTTGCCGAGACTCGATTCACACGCGCCTTTCCACATGTCCTTAAATTGCTTGTAATCACTGAACTCCATTATGTTTTCGTCTCCAATCGTCATATTGCTGCGAAGAAATAAGCCCGGCTCCGAGCGCGTCACGCATATATTCTTCTTCGCCGGTAAGCTGTGGCGTCGTTGCTTGCACCTGTGGCCTCGCGTAGTCCAACCAGCGGTCATTGACGCCGAAAAACGTTTTTCCGGACATGATGTATCGGTTTTCGCGGTTTTGCTTTTTCATCTCGCCGGCAAAGTTTTGCGTCGCCGTGTAAAGTTCTTCTGCGCTCGTACCCGCTCTGCGCCGCGCGACGTAGCAGTTGTACGCCTGTTTCTTGTCGAGCTTTTTCGGGTAGATTTCCCATACCGCTTCAAAATCCTCGATGAAGGGCAAGGCTTTTTTTTCGTCGTCGTTTTCGTCGCTTTTTTCGCGTTTCGTTTTTCGTTTGGGACAAGAGAGATTTTTCCGATTTTGGTTTTGATTCAGAGATTCAGGTTTCAGAGAATCAGGAATCAGAGAATCAGCATTACATTTCATTACATGTAACGGCATGTCATGACATGTAATGACATTTGATTCTTCAATCTTTTCTGAATCACATTCAACATAAGGCGGCAGAATACTTTCAGCCTCATGTGGATGTGGATTTTGATGTATCGAAAACTGCGGAACCCAGATTAAATTTTGATTTTCATGTTTGTATCGGACTATCAGTTTTTGCCTTGATAATTCAATCAAGCAGCTTTCTGTATCCATTTCTTGATCATATGGAAAAATCTCAGCATGAATTTTTTTTGGACGATCTTCGAGACGCCCTTCGCGATCCGCGAGGCACCATAAACCGATAAAGAGTAAGCGGGCTTGAAACGAGCAATCGCCTAGATTTTCGTTCTTAAAAAAGCCCGGCTTGATATTTCGTGCCCTCATGGACTACCTCCTAAAAATACCCTGAAACGAATGGCAATTCTTCTATGTCTTTGTCATGACATGTAATTACATTTCATTACATGTAGCGGCATGTCATGACATGTAATGACATTTGATTTTCCAACTTACTCACGATCTAGAACGGGATATCCTGTTCGTCTTTTCCTGCCTGCGCCTCGCTGTCCATGTTTGAAATGTCCATCGGGAACACGTCCGGCTTGGCGTTGAACTCGGGAGCTTTCTGGCGCTGCGTGTAACTGCGCGGGTCAGGTCTGATTCCGGGCGCTTCGTTTCCCTGCGTATTTCGCGATTCTGTCGCATTTCCGCAGAACCTGATCTGGTCGGCAATGATCTCCGTAATCTGACGTTTTGTGCCGTCTTTTGCTTCATATTGTCGGTTCTGGATCTCACCCTTTACTAAGATTTTGGAACCCTTGCGCAAGTATTTTTCGCATATTTCAGCCCGTTTATCCCATGCAACGATAGGAAAAAAGTCGCAAGTTGATTCCTGTTCGCCTTTTTTAGGCGGTCTATTGACAGCCAGGGTCATGTTTGCGACAGGAATGCCACTCTGTGTGTATCTGATATCGGGGTCTCTGGCCAGATTGCCCATCAAGATCGCCTCGTTAAAGCCTGCCATGTGATTCACTCTCCTAGCGACATCATGTTATTGACGATGATTTCGGCAACGTCGTAGAGCTCGCCTTTCGTGCCGGAATTACTCACGTCGTTAAGAAACATTATTTGCCGAGCTTTCTCCTTTTCCAAAGGGAAAATCGGGCGCTGAAAAACGTCTGGAACGTCGGGCGCGCCTCGCCCTTCAACGCTGACAAAGGCGACTCGCTGAACATGATTTTCTCTTCCCAATGTGTCCAGCGCCTCGACTTCCGGCCAGAACCTCATATCATCGATGACGATCACCTCGGCGGGCGTCCTTTTGACTTTCTCAGCCAGATAATCGGCGAAGTACGTCGGCGAGAACATTTTCAGCGTTCTCGACAGCGCGACCATGAAGTCGCGCGGCGTCTTGCCGCCGATGATGTCAAGCGGCTGATCCTTTTGCCTGGCGAACTCGGCGTCGTTGTAGATGTCGGTGTCGAGGAAGGTGCGCGCCGCGATCCGCAGCGGTTCGGCAAAGCTCAGCATCGCGCAAGCAATGCCGCGCTCGGTGCAGATCTGATAGATGAACTTGGCCAGCGTCGTTTTCCCGGCTCCGTGATTCGGTGATGTGATCGCGACGACGATCTTCTCCTTCTCCGTGTAGATCTCGGTTATGTTTTTTTTCATTGTCCGCTCCTTTTGGTCTATGCCGCCGCATAAGGTCAGCGGCGGTTGCGTTTTCTTCTCGCATACTCGATGCCGCAGTAAAAGCCCGATCCAAACACGATTGTCCACGAGATCAGGTCTAAGAAAATGAGCGCCGCATTGCTCAGGCCGCCGTTGAGCATCTTTTCCATCCTTGTCGTTCCGCTTCGGCGATAAGCGCCACGGCCGCGGCCGTTTCGTCGGGGTAGATGCGCCGCGCCTGCGGGAAGTCGCGGGCGTACCTCGCCGCCGCGCCGGGCGTGTCGATCTGGACGATCACGCCGTGGCCATAGCGGCTCTCTACGGTGTAGCTGACACATGCGCCGTCGATGAAAACAGGTGCTTCTCTGGCCCGCTTTGTACCGCCCATGTGGTTGATCAGCCCATCAGCCGTCATTTCCTCGTGGTTGCGTTTGAATTTTTTCATCAGCCCGCGCAGATAGACTTCGTTTTTCTGCGGCGTGACGTGATAGCTCGAAGCCAGCAGATACATCAGCCGCGTATCGTCCGACGTCATTTTCCGCTGGAAATCTACGATCGCTTTCTTGGCCCTGTCGATGTCCGGCTCGGCGCCGGCATGCCGCCACGCCGTGACAGCTCCGTGAACTGGGATGCCTTCCCACAGGTCGATGTCAAGCCCCGGCAATTTGCCTTTATATTTCGCGTTTTGCTGGAACATGCCGATCGCCGTTCGCTCGGCCTGTGTCGTGACTGCCTTCGTCCACTCTTCCATATCCGCTGCCTGTACGAGCACGCTCTCATCCGTGGGCGGATAATCGCCTTCGGCAGGGTAGTGCCATAGGGGCTTACTTGTCATGGGCGGTCTCCGCAAACATGGATGCCTTCAACAACTTGCTGGCCAGCTCACGCGCTTGTTCCGGCGTCATCTCAAAACCAGCCGTTGCGTAAGGTTTCTCATGCATGGCCGGACTGGAGCCACAGTAAAAAAGCGTACTCACTTCAATAAGTCCGTCGCCGACATTACGTACTATGACATCTCTGTAGTCGTCGATTTTCACGCTTAAGCCTCCTTTTGGATGGCAATCGTGCCTTTTTTGATATGGCACTCGATTCCGCGCGAAGCGCAAAAGTCCACGACAATCCTTGCGCAGTAGTTGAAAAACGTCTTGTGCGCCTTGTAAGCGCTGGCGTCCTTGTTGTAGTTGATGCGCCCGAAAACAATCCTGTCTACAAAACCAACGGCGCTCAAAATCTCGCGCAAGTCTTGCTCGATCATGTTCGGCGTAGGGTACGGCTCGATGCTTACCCACGTCTTGCACCCTTTGTCGTGCAGCAGCTTCAATGCGTCCAAACGCTCTTGATACGTCGCCGCGCCCGGTTCCATCCGCAAACAGAATCTTTCGTCGAGAGATGTCAAGGTGATGCCGTATTCATTCTCGTTCGACAGTCCGGCGAGCGATTCAGGCAATACGCCTTTTGTCAGCACCGTGCATTTGATGCCTGCTTCGTTCAGCTTCCGGATGGCCGCCATACTCATATCGCAGATTTCTTCATATCCGTACATAAACGGGTCTGTGCTAAAGCAAAGCTGCACATTCTCGATCTTCGACTTCAAACGCGGTATCTCTTTGTCGAGGATTTCAAGAGTATTGCTGACAAGTCTCGGCTTAATCCATTGGCCGTAAGAATCTACGGTACCGAACCTGCGGGCCGCCAAGTAGGCGTAACACGGATATTTGCATCCATGCGCGCACCCCAAGACGTGGTTCATCGCGTAATCTCCGTATTCGACTCTAGTCCTGTAAAGCATCATTTTACGCTTTATGTAATTCGCGCAGCCGTCTATTTGCACGTTTCAACCTCCTCATCTTCCAATTCGCCAGCTTTAGCTTCCTCTTCGCTACAGCCAGTTGTTCTCGCAGGCGAAAGACTTCTTCTGTTCCCATGGCATCAGGTGTTTGTGCTTGTCTGCGTACTCGATGCCAAGCGCTTCGAGCTTGTTCCTGTATGCCGTACGCCACTCTTCGGCATATCGCCTCGCCTCGTCTCTCTCTTTTTCCAGCTCGATTACGCGCGCCGCCAGCTTCGGAGCACTCTGAACAAGATGAGCTGTTGCTTGTATTTGTTCAAAAACGTCGCCCTTATGTTCTCGTATTACTATCCGGTTTTTCTGTGTTTTTCTGTCGTAAATTATCCAACATCCGTTGTCATAATAGATATCCCATGGTGCTGGAATGGACTCGGCAAGGTTTCTTCTCGTGCATTCGTTGAAGAGTTCTTCTTCGCTTTTTGCCATCAAATCATTAATGTCTATGAACTCTGACATGACTTAGCACCTCCGCAGCTTCTTCCATCTCCTTGTGAAGCGCATTCATAACTCCGCCTTCTTCGCAGATGTTTTCAAGAGGGCAAGAAGGACAGGTAACCCCACGCTCATTACAAAAGCTTTCCCACGCCAAGAAGACTTCATAAATTTACTGTTTCGTCGGCATTACCTAACCTCCTTCTTGCAGATTTCTTCCATCTCTCCGCACAAGTGCGCCAGCGTGCTGCAAACAGACTGCACGCCTAGCGTGTCGTAATAACATGCAGCGTCAGTGTCTTCATACAAGATTTGGCAGTGTTGGGACTTTACAAGGAATCTAACTACATTTTTCATTTTTATCCTTGCGCCTTTCGTTTTCCATCGCGAGGCACTTTTTCAAAATGCCGCCTAAAATGAGGTGGTAAGCTCCCGCTCCGGCAACGAACCCAACGACTGCGGCAACGACGATGGCCGTCAGGTTCAGCACGATCGTCATGGAAAGGACGGTAGCGTTCATTCCGGCTTCTCCTGCACAGCAAATTCTTCGACGTCAGTAACGACGACGCAGCCCTTTTGCTTCAAAGAACCGCACCATGCCTTTACGGTATCGGTGAGGCGATCTTCGAGCGACGCCCGATCCTCGCACGAAAACGATTCCCGGAACTTTTCGACCGCATCCGAGCCGTATGTCTCATAAGCTTCATCAGTCAAGCACTCTATGATCAGCGAAGCTATGTCGTCCGGGTAATTCGCTAGATCAATCCAATCGACATACTCAAGACGCCCTACGAAGTACGTGTCAAGCCCCAGCTTGATCGCTTCTGCTTCTCCGGCGGCGCAGGCTTCTTCCTTGCTGTCGAACTTGTTGCTGTCGTTAAGAACAAAGTCGTCCTCGGCAATTCCGTGTACCCACTGCTCAGCCATCACTCCTTCACCTCGATTTCTTTGACGCTTGACCAATCAATGATTTGGAGTTCACCACTAAAATCATCAAGGCATTGGAGAATAGCATTCCAAAGAACAGTGCCAAAGTATTGTTTGGCATCGTAATCACACAGTTCCCTGAATAGCTTGCTAACAGCTTCTCCATATTCGTCTTCCAGGCACGCCTCGATGTCGTCTATCACTTTTTCTTCATCGAAAAACTGCAATTCTTTCCATGGCACATCCATAAAACTGGCAACATAAAACTTTTTTTGGCCAAACTCCTTCGCCCGCGCTTGCCCTTCCCTTGTCGCTTCTTTCATGGAATCAAAGCGCCTGTTCAAGTCCCATTGTTCCTCTTGAGCAAGCTTAAACGTCCATTTTTTAGCCATTACTCCTTCACCGCCTTTCGCCACTTCGGAAGCTCGTAGGACAGATCAAGGCTCGCGCGTTTCGCTGCGGCAAAGAGTTTGTGATCGATGTCCGGCAGGTAATATGTTTTTTCGCCTTTTTTCTCAATCGCTTCACGCTTAGAAATAACTCGGTAAGCGTCGTCTCTGAGATCTCTGAGACGAGAACCAAAACGTTCCAACTCAGCCACGATAATGCTGATGTCTACAATCAATTTTTCAGCATCCAACATAGTTATTTACACCTCCAAATGCCCTGACAAAAGTTCCAATCATAAATACGCCGACACACCTGAACAGGATTTTTAGCCCTTTCTCGCCAAGCGCCCATAATGCCAGCAATACCACGGCAAATAACGCTGCCAATGTAACGCAGCCGACAAAAAACGTTATGGCAAACTCTTTGAGATCGGCAAGCGTCAACCTTCGCATGGTTCGTCTTTGACCTTGAGCATTCCCAATGCCTCAAGGTCGCGCTTTTTATTGACTAGTTTATTCAAATCTTCCTTGCTTTTTGCGGAGCAGAAGAATTTAAATACGTTTGTGATATTTCTGAAAAAATCGCTCCACGTTTCCGTAAAGTCGCCGATTACGACCATATCAGCTCGAAGGCTTTGGATAGCGCCGACGCTAAGCGAGCTAAAAAAACCTGCTTTCTTGTTATTGAAATTCAATCCAGCGGGAACTAAGTTGATTTCTTCGCCGTAAAGAAAAATCAATTTTTTGCGGCACTCTTCCAGAGACTCTTTAAAAAACTCTTCTTTGATAGCGGTGTCGTAGATATAGACAATGTTTTTCATTATTCGCTCCCCTTCGCAAGTTCTGGGTTGTCGTGGATATTGCCGATGACCTTAAATCGTCTTTCAATACCCATCGGGATATAATCTCCGTCGGGATAAACCAGCATAAACGCACAATCTTCTTCAACAAACTTAACCGACGCAATCTGCCCAAACTCTTTACGCCAACCTTCCAGCTCTTTCACGAAATCGCCCTCGAAGATTTCAACGCCATTTCTATCCATCACTAGAAGGGACTGTCCAATAGAATCTTTTTCTACGAGCAGATCATCTGAAACACCAAAGCTGTCCTCATTAGGCGACATAATGTAATACTCCCCGTCGCAACACACGTCGCTCTTTATGAGATTACCGTAAAGCCATCGACCATTTTTCTTGTTGTATCCGCGAAATCTAATATCACGCATTTCCATTGTCCTCCTCTTTCACCGGATGCCCGCCGATCAAGTGCCATACAAGCCCATCATTTTTGGTCTTTGCGCAAAGGTAGTCTTTGACATCGACCACAACTTCCTTTGTGTCAGTCCAGCAATTTACGTAATCGGTGTTCTGTGATATGAATGTCAATACATATTTCATTTACAGCACCACCCCTGCGGGGACGTCGGGCCGACTCGACACTTTGCCGCTGCTCTTGCCGCACTGCGGGCATTTCATGTTAGGGATGACGTTTTCATGAAAATTCGCGTCGTCGTATCCCCACTCTTCCACTTCATATCCGCAATGCTCACAGACAAAAACGGCTTTAAAATCACGCCGATGTTGATACGTTTTTCCTTTGATCTTCATTCGTTACCTCCGTTGTGTTATAATCAGAGGCGAGGACGCTAGATCCCGCCTCGTTCCTGTGAGCCGTTCTGCCTGCCAGCAGGCAAGGCACTCGGCCTCTGTCATTCCATATTCGGCGAGTGGATACGAGACATCTTTTTTAGTTTTTAATCGCTTAACCTCGTCCGCGGCAATCCCAATGTAAACATGTGCACCATTGCAGTATTTATTTAGCACTTGTGTTTTTATTCTCGTACACCACCGCCGAGTCGCTGCTGGCCAGCCATAACCGCGTCGATGAATGCCCTTCCTAGATGTAAACTCATGATCCGCGACCATATAATCAAATGATCTTTCTGGCCGTAGCCGAGTTATCTCTCGACCGATCCTGCGTTCAACGAGGGCGACATGCGCAAGCATTTCAGGAAACTCCCAACCAGTATCAAAAAAAACAATATCGTCCACTTGCGCCTTCTCTTCTAACAGGCGTAACAGCATGGCGGTACTGTCTTTCCCTCCTGAAAATGAGACTACGTATCGCATTATCCCTTGTCGTAGTACTTCGCCCAGTCTTCGGGCTCGTCAGCTGTGCCGAGCAGGTGCTCGTGTCCGGCGTAAGGTATACACTGCTTCCACGCATTATTTAAGCACTCGTAAGGATGAGCAGTGTACTCGAGGTATTTGCCAAACACATTGATTCGCCATGCCTTATTATCGGCGTCTCTCACAAGCACCTGCTCGAATGGCTTAAACTTATACTTCTCCGGCTTTGGTTCTTCAGCCGGTTCGAGGACAAAAAACGGGAACCCGTAACGTTTGCCATCTTCAACGGTTTCAAGGTGCAACCCATATGAACTGTGCATACCGATAACACGGCAAGTTTTACCTACAAGGTCAGTCATTACAGTTACCCATTGGCTACCCCATCCACTTTCATGGTTTTCTGCTTCTCGAGTCACCTCCACCCAGCTGCCTTCTTTGATGCCTGTAGCCTTGAGCCACATGTCCTGCATCTTTACGTACTCTTCACTCGTCATCTTCCCGTCCCCTTTCACATTGCCCTAACAATGACTTCCGTTTCGTCAACCTTGCCAAACACTCGCCGGGCGTGCAGATCGACGATCAGTTTGTCGTCGTCGATGACCTTTCCCAACACAAGAGCGTCCTGCAACGCCTTGATTCGGTTGTCGACGTCCCAGCGCCGCTTGTCTTTACTGTAAAAAACGACTTCAAGCGCCACATACCCGTCATAAGGTATAAGCTTCTTGCGCTTAGCAAGGAACGTAAACGCCGCCCACTCCTGCCATACCCTGCCGCGTTCCGTTTTGTAACGCCGCCCCGTGCGCGTAGAACGATAAAGGTGATTCACCGTCGGCGGAAGCAGTGACAACGTGCAGTGAAGCAAAATGCCCTTTTCTCGATCCTTCAATGAATCACCTCATTGTTTGTTATGATCTGTTCGATCGTCGCTATCGTTCGGAACATCGGTTCCGCTTGCTGTGGAACAACACAGTTCCCCAGCGCTTTCAGCCTTGCCGCCCGGCCCTTCATGCCGGTCACCGTCCGCGGCGGTTCGTAGGCGTACTGTCCGCCCATGTCGGGCGGCGCTGGCCATTCCGGCCACGGCGCGGGATTATCGCACTCGGGGTCAGTCCAGCCGATCGGCAAGCCTTGAAGGATTTCGACCCAGTCGGGGTTGAGCTGTCCTACACTCTGCCGCTTGACTACAGTAGCCAGCCCGTCGCCGCTATGAGCGCTCGCACCGGCGTGGTTGTAGTTCCCGTTTACGCTGACAGTCGGCCACAGCTCGCGTTCGACGTGCGCGACCTGAGTGTTCAGCGTCAGCGGCAGTCCCGCGACCTTGCGTTTTCGATATGTCTGTTCGCTGTTTGCTCCACGGCCAGCGTTTGCGTCTGGCGTTCGCCACAGGCTTGCACCGCCGCCGACAGCATTTCGGTCATCGGATTGCGCCCTTTGCTCAGATAGCGCTCTGTGCTGGCAGGCCCTTTCCAGTCGCTCGTGCGGCACGTCGGCCAAAGCGTCGGCGACGTCGCGCCGGACGCCGAGGACGAAGATTCTATATCTCTGGTGCGGCGCGCCAAAGAGGCATGCGGGTACGAGGCTTGTCCGGACTTCGTAGCCTGCGCCTTCCAGACCAGCCGCGACAGTATCGAGGGCGAGATTGATCGCTCCACGCACGTTTTCAGCAAGTACGTAACGGGGTCGAACCTCTCTGACGATGCGGAGCATCTCGAACCAGAGGCCGCTTCTCTCGCCTTCGATACCTGCTTTGCGTCCGGCGACGGACAGGTCTTGGCAGGGACATCACGGGAAGCCTCCGAAAACAACATCAACTGGATTCCGGTCGGCTTCATCGCTCGCATCACCTGCCCTTCGCGGTAAGACGTCCAACGATTCCCGCGTTACTTCTCGCACGTCTGAAAAAACGGGCACGTCGGGGAATCTCTTTTTCAGAATGAAAACAGGAAAGGGCTCGATTTCGCAAAACGCGATCGTTTGAATGTCGCACGCCTGCGCGGCCATATCGAGCGCGCCTATTCCCGAAAACAACGACAGCGCTTTCATCAATACACGATTACAACGTTGCGCCCGGATGTTCAGCCGCGACCTGAGCTTTCAGATCGGCTATGCGCTCCATCATCGTTTTCTCTGCGGCCGGCTTTTCGGCTTCGGCGGCCTTTTCATCCGTTTTGCTCATTTCCTTGCGGTAGCTTTTAGGCGGCTGGCTTTTGGCGGCGGCTTTTTCAGCCACTTTTCGAGTCTTGAGGTCTTCGAGTTTCGCTTTGGCCTTGCTCGCGCCCTCGTTCGCTTCTTCTTCGGCCGGTTCCATGAAGTCCGCCCACTTGGCGTCGCCGCTGCGGATCGCCGAATACACCCGGCGCAGATCGGCAAGCTCGGCAGGCGTGCACATCTTGATCTCGTGTCCCAGGTATTCCATCAGCTGCGCAGGCTCCACGCCGACACTGTAAAAAGCGTCGATCAGCTTCTTCTTGGCGGCCTCGGGGTCTTCTGCGTCGCGATTGCGCATCGTAGCTCTCGCGGTGTCGATCGCTTCGTCGACGATATCCTGCGGGATCAGGCGCAAACCTTCGTTGCGAAGCGCCTTGCTGATCGCGGCGTCGGTCTTGATCTGCATCTCGTCGTCGGTCGCCCGGACGACGAAAATCTTGTCGCCCCAGCTGTTGATTCTCTCTCTGACGACCTCGCGCCCCTTGTCACTCTTACGCTCTACGTTCTTGCTCAACTGTACTTCCTTGCTCAGAGAACTGTTCGTCTCAAGGTCGGTCACGGTGATGCGCACGCGCCGAACATCGTCGTCTTCGTACACCACTTGATTCTGGCAGTCGATATTGCCCCACTCCCGGATGCACAGCTCGGCGAAGCGGATTGAAGGGCCGTTGATGTAGGTCTGCTGTCCGCTTCTGTCCTTGCCTACCGGTTTCGCGTACTCCACACGCTCTGCGAAGGCCGGACGGCGGCAGGCGTTGAGGATTTTCACCCGCGCCTGGTCTTCGTTGCGCGGGCGGTAAGCCGCCATGGTATACGCCGCCTGGATGCGGGCTTTCGCCGACTCGGCAGCGGCCACCGCCGCGGGGTCGACGTAATTCATGACTTGATTGTTTCCCTGTACAACTGCGGCCTGCGCGCCGGCGGGCTGGACGTTCATCATTTCGTTGGTCATTATTTACTGAGCCTCCTTAAAGAAATAGGGTCTGAAAGACGGACTGGATTTTCCGTGCTTGTAAAATGCCTGCATCTCGTCGAAGCGGTCGGGGAACGCTTTTAAGTAGTTCTTGTGGTCGAACGTCTCGCGCCCCTTCTGCATCCTGTAATAAACACGCCCCACAGGGCACTGCGCCACGTCGGCGCGGGCGACGCCCATCAGGTTGATGATGCGGTTCCTGGCGTCCAGTTCGATGTCTTCTGCCAGCTTCTTGTACTCTTTCGCTTCGGCCAGATCGGCCATGGCCTTGATAAATCCGTCGTTCTGCGACATGTCCGCGACGGCGTCGTCGATTTGCAAGGCCGGAAGGTCGCTTTTTTCGTCCGATCTCTGCAACCGCAGTTCGGGCCGTTCGCCGTTCTGGACGCTCTTCCAGAATGCCGTGTCTTCTTCGATGATCTGACCGATCAGGTCGTCGTCGCGGTCGATGTCGAAGGGCGGCAGCATTTCCCAGTTCTCGCAGTTGAACACGGCGAAGCTTCCCCACGTGTACCCCGTCACGGCAAGATAGTGCTGAAGCTGGATCTGGTAATAGTCCGGCAGGCCGTCGCGTTTGCACTTGGCGAAAGTCCTCAAGCCGGGGCATTTGATCTCCAACACGCCGGGGCCGTCGTGCGCGTCGTCTGCGACGATGATTCGATCGACGTCGGCGCGCATGAAGTCAAGCTCGGAATGAGCGAGAATGGCGTTTACGCGCTGAACTTTCCGCTTGCCTTCGTACTGCTTGGCGTACATATCGGCGATGAGCGGTTCCATGGCCGTGCCGCGGCTCATGGCCGGCGTCTCTTTCTGCGGTTCGACTTCAAGCCCGCGCTTGAGCGCCCACAGTTCAGGCACGCGGTCGCCGCCGAAAGGATATTTTTCGCGCAGGTAGATCATGGGGCTGTCGCTGCCGCCGATGCCCTCAAGCCGGCGTTTCAGCCACTCTTCGCGCGTCATGTCGAGAGTGCTGCATACTCGTCTGGCGGTCAAGCCGTTTCCCCGCCTTCCTTTTCAGCTTCGGGAATAACGCCTTCGACGTGATGGAGCATGTACTCCGTGACGATCTTCTGTTCGATGATGCGCCCCGTGCCGTGGCAGTCGTCGCACTTGCGCTTTTCGGAGCCGTAGTCGATAAAACCAAGGCCTTCGCACATCTTGCAAACCTTGACTTTCATCGTCTCACGATCGAAAGAAAGATTCTCGCCTAGACTGTCGAGCGTAAACTCGCTTTGTTCCGTGTCGATGACCGTTCGGCCGGTGCCGCCGCATTCGGAGCAGTCAAAACGGCGGCCTTTCAGGTCGGTGCCGAAGCCTAGGCCCTTACAGTATTTACAGATGTGAACCTTCATACTCTCGGGATTAAACTGCATAGCTAGACGCCGCCTTTCTTCTTAAATTCCCGTTCCACTTGCTGGCCCAGATCAAATGCCAGATAACGGTGCGAAACGGCGTGCCGCGTTTGCCGATAATGGACGCGCCGCGGTTGTAGATGCGCAGGATCGTTCTTGATAATGACCACTGTGTCATTGTTTAGCCTCCTGATGTATAATGAGAGGCGAGGACTGCTGTTCTCGCCTGTTTCACCATGCCGTTTAGACTGTTGGCGCAGTCTAAGCGGCTCTTTTTTTACTCGCCACAGTACGCCTCGCATAGACGCCGGATAAAGCGCCTGAGTCTCTGCCACGCGCTCACGCGACGATGGCCGACGATGATCTTCATGTTTTACCTACCTTTCTTCGATGCCGATCAGACCGACCAGCGACAAAAAGCCCAGCATGGCTATGTAGCCCAACGCCCAGCCTCGCAGCGTCGCGCCGTCTGCCCAGATCATCAGCAGAGACAGCGCCAGCACGACGGGACAAACCGTCGCCAGAGTTTTAAACACCGTTCGCATGTTATTTACCTCTCTTCTCGTGATATTGTTTGTGGTTGTTTTGATACCGTTTCTACCACAAATAATACCACAACAATACCAGCAATGCAACCACGAAAAATACTTTTTTGACCACAAACAACCACGGATGATATAATGCGATATAAAGAGGTGATCCCATGGCTACCAAAGTCCGCAATGTCCGTTTAGATGAAAATCTCGATAAAAAACTAGTCGCTATCGCAGAATCGGAGCAGCGCTCCGTCAGCAACATGATGACGTGGTTTATCAGCGAAGGCGTTGAAAATTACATCGCTGAACATCCCGACAAATTCAAAAAGGACTAATCGTCCGTCCCTTCGCCCAACAGATCGCGCCGCACAAGCTCGCGGATAATCTCAAGGTCTTCGATATGCCGAAACAGATAAATCTTATTGTTCCCGCTATCGCCTTCCCGAACCTCGTCCAGCGCTTTTTTCATCTCGTCGATCATGGATTGCTTTAATGCGGCGGCCGTTTTCATGTCCTCAAGCTCGCGTTCCAGATTGTGGATTTTGGCGTCGCGTTCTTTCAGTTCGCCCTGAAGCTTCAACAGCAAGTCTTCCGATTCCATATTCATAAACTCTTCCTTTCTATTGATCGTCGTCTTCGTTAGCCCAAAACAGGGAATACGCGGCAAGCGCAAGCAGTACCCAGATAATCAGATATTTCATGCCTTGTTCTTCTGGTGCTGCAATATGCACGGCTCGATGTCCTGATACGACCAGCGCACGGCGCGACGGCCGTCAACCTTTGTTCCGGGCGACAACGTGCCGGCATCGATCATGCGCCTGACGGTCGATTCGCTGACGCCGATCTGCTTCGCGACGTCCCGGATCGTCAGGTTTTTGTCGCGGATGTCTTCTTTCTTTTTTGTGAGCGCAGTCTTTGGCACGATCACCAAATCGCGCGATTCCAAAAACCGGACAAGCCCCGAATACAGATCGGCCAAGCTCATCTCGCTCAATTCGCTCAAGGCGTTCATGTCATCACCCGGTCTCCTGTGCTATAATTTCAGTTGAGGCTCTCCAGTCTCACTTGTACCGCAAGCCGTTGCGCCTGCCAGCGCGGCGGCTTGTTCTTTTTTTCGCTTCGACATGTTTATTCCGCCGCCATGATCTGTTCTTTCTTCTGGGGGTTACAAAACCGGTTGACGAAATAAATCTGCCCCTTGCCGGTGACGCGCGTCGTTTTGGTCGTCAAAACCTCGCCGCTCGGTTTTACGATCGTGTTCTCTTTGATCTTGAAGAAGCCGAACGCCCGGCCCTTTTGCGTCGGGCTGTTGATCTCGTTGCCGCTCTTCATCAACCAGCCGTTCGCCCGAAGCCACTTGAACAGGCGCGTTCTTCCCATCGGCACTCCGTTTTGGTCGATCAGCTTGGCGAGGTCGCCGATGTTGATGCATGTCTCGCTTGCGCGCACTGCGTCCGCAAAGAACGCCTTGGGCTGGTCGATCTGGTGTTGCGCTTCGAGAGCCTGACGCCGTTCTTGTTCCTGTTTCAATTCCGTGGCCAGCCTGATGATAAAGTCAGGATTAGTCAATGTCTTCTCTAATGTCTCAGGCGTCATGTACGCGCCGTGCTTGCGGAGCATGGGAAGAACCTCATGAGTAATCCAGCGCTTAAATTCTTTTGCTTCCGGCTTACGGCTGCGAAGGATCAGGCTGTAGAGGCCGGCTTCGGAGACGATTGTCATTTCTTGTTTTCCACCAAGGGTCTCCATAATATGGAGGTCCTTTTCGTCATCCTCAAGATCTCGCACGCCATGCGACGTATCAAGTCCAAGCACTTCAAGAACATCCTTCGCTACCCACCACGGGGCGCCGTCAACCATGACCGACCTAACACTTTGTCCTTTGAAATCGAATACCTGCAACTCGTTCATTTGTTTTCTCCTTCCTTCTCACCGTCATATAACAGACACTCGTTAGACAAATTCAAAAAGCGCGCGATTTTTTCCACGTTGGAATAACTAGGATTTATTTTTTCTGCTTCAAGCATACTGATATATGCCTGAGTTACACCAACAGCAGAAGCTAGCTCTTTTTGGCTAACCTTAGAAGATATACGCGCTTTTTTGATTTTTTCTCCAATCACCTAATCACCTCCCATAAAATAATTGTTGCTTATTATTATAGATAATCATCACTTATTTTGTCAAGGCAAAATAAGTGACACTTGTTTGCATTTTTGATAATATTCAACTATATTTATAAGCGTCGATTATTTACCCAAAAGGAGATATTAAAATGTCCGACTTCAAAGAGAGATTAAAAGAGATTCGTAAACTAAAGGGCTTGAAGCAAAATGAATTAGCTGAGTTGACCAAAATAACGCAACCTTTTATAAGTCAACTAGAAACAGGCAAGTCCCAAGCAAGCGTTGAAACAATTAGTGATATTGCAAAAGTATTAGGCGTTTCTGTTGACTGTCTTTTAGGGCACTGCAAAGAAACAAAAAAAGCCCTCGAACCGACAGAGCGGCCCGAGGGCAAGAATACTTCCAACGGAAATATATTGAACGGGAAGATAATACAGGTTCCTGTTTACGAAGAATCAGAGATCTGTTGTGGAAAAGGATTTATAGGTGATTCGGAAGCTGAGGAACTAACGCCCTCCTATTATGAGCCATTTACCCGTCCTGTTGTTGGGCAAGGATCTAGCAATAAAATCGTTGGCATTTTAGCTCGGGGAAATTCCATGATAGGAAGCGGCATTAAAGACGGTTCTATCGTTTACATTGCCCTTAACACAGAAATTTTCAATGGACAACCAGCTGCTATTTATGTAGGAATAGAGCGTCGTTTTATGCTTCGTTGCGTAATTCATAAAAATGACGGTTCCGTTATTCTCAGAGCTAAAAACCCTGATTATCCAGATGAAATTTTAACAAAAGAAGATATAGATGCCGGCAATTATATTGAAATCGGCCCCATTATAAGATATTCCGATAAACCAGAATGGGCATAAGATAAGGAAGCGACATGAAATTCTTATCCCGACTATTCAGTAAAAACAAAGAACCAGCAGAAATAAAAGACATCGCCTTAACAAGCCCGAAGACGAAAGAATTTAAAATTCCGCCCGATGTGTTAGAATTGCTTTGGATGTCGGACGGTCCTTACGCCAATTACACCCCACACAAAACATGTACCACTGAGGACAATCGCGGCTATCGAGATGTAGTAAATAGAATGAACAGTTTGCTTGTAGAACCCAGCTGCATAAGTATAAAAATGCCAGTCAAGGAACCTTCCAATCGCCTGTTTCTTCCACCGCTGTCATACTATCCGCAATATTCGCAGTTAACCTCAGAGCAGCGCTGGCGATATCTGACATGGTTGCGCGACGTTACAGTGCCGATTGATATTGGATATGTTTTTCTGTTCTACTATGGACTTGAATGTCATCTTTTTATGGGAAAATTCCAATCAGCGTTCAAAATGATCGTCAAACTTCGCAAACATCAGTTCAACACATCCTTTGAAGGATACTCCAATAACTCCATGCTCGCATCTATGATCTATCATCGCGACTTCTCTTTATACGACTTGTTCGAATCGGTACAACGAGAAAGCTCCCCTATTACAACATTACAGGTCGTCGCAAAATACCAATCCAATACGCCGCTTACTGCATCAGAGATCATGCGGCTGTCAAACATGGCGGGATACGTAAATAAACGGTACATGAACGCTTACCCTGACATATTTCTCGAAGAACTGGAACAAATTCTGATAGCACGATATGGAGCATCATCCTTACCATGGGGAACAATGGATTTATCTGAAACTCCTGCGGCGTCAATTCAATACATGGCGAATTTTTCATTGCCACTGACGATGCTACAGATTCTTGACATACCGCGAAACAATGTATTTCGCAATACAGTACGCGGCATTCTGCTAGAGACGCATGAAGTAGTAAAAGCCAGGCTTCGCAGAGAACGTTCCGAACAGCAGAAGAAATACTCTGAAAGGTAGGTAGTACGCGCAATGAAACGATGCCCGCAATGTCATGAAATATACTGGGACAACACGATGGTATGCCCAAAGTGCAATCACGCTCTTGTTTCCGCCACCCCCGGACATCCTATTGCCGAAAACGGCGGCGATGCAGATATCGAACAAAAGACAAGCAGCGGCAGCCCGTGGGGTGTTATCGGCGTAGTCACTGGACTGGCGGCATGTTTTCTTCCCGTCTTTATCTCGCAATACCTTGCCATTGTCGCACTCGTCGCGGGGATCGTTGCGATCAAGAACAATCAAATACGAGCAGGCTGGGGAAGTATTATCCTTGCCGTGATTGCGCTGGGTTGGATCGTCTACGTGTCGATGCAGGTACAAAAAATATTGACTGGCAATATTAACGACGTAGATCCTAAAGTCTTTGGGGTGTCATCGTTCGAACAATCCGTTGAAGATAAAAAAGTGTCTTTCGGCAACGGGAAATTAGAGCTATTGCACCCCCTGGAAGCCAAATGGAACGGTGATCTGCTCAAGGTCATTGCATATGTCAAGAACGTCTCCGGCAAGCGAGCGACAAATCTGCGAGCGGCGTTTATTATCAAAGACAAATCAGGAACCGTCCTCAAAAACGTTACGGATTACCTCTCCTCGCTCAATGATGGCGAAAACTGGAAAGTAGTAGCAACCGGTTATTTGGATTACAGCGGAAAAATCAAAGTGGAAATTGATTCCATCGAAGGAAGAATATAATCAGTAGTTTGACTATCATCTTACCGCTCTCGGTAAAATGATCTCCGGTACCTAAAATGGTACTTTTCCCCGTCACGCCCTAAAGCAATATCGTTGATATTACTGGATTTACGCAAATATTTTATACTACAGGCGGGGTAGCCA